>ERZ1673750.398-NODE-398-length-35405-cov-10.611994_pt1 | contig 35405 bp, 36 predicted proteins | sample MGYA00580203_ERZ1673750 | MGnify/ENA primary metagenome ERZ1673750 (study PRJEB41218, sample SAMN15661763) | gut metagenome | host: Homo sapiens | place: Canada: London | collected 2015-08-20/2019-03-30 | study: EMG produced TPA metagenomics assembly of... | reverse complement strand
TATAGTGGCTCAGTTGTCAAGACAAAAATCTAAGATTTTTATAATGAACTGATATGGTGGATAAGTTACAGGGAGCAGGATGGTGGAATCAATCCTCCCATCCCCATATATGCTAAGCTACATAGGGCAACAACATTGCCGGATAGTAGCATTCAGCCGGTGTCTGGTATTCGAGTGCAGAATGACGGCGCTCAAAGTTGTAGGTATGGATATACTTCCCGATGGCACTCCTTGCCTCCCGAATGTTATTGTATTGCGTCAGATAAGCTTCTTCATACTTGAAGCTGCGGAACCAGCGCTCGATCATGATGTTATCTGCCCACCTGCTTTTCCCGTCCATGCTCTGACGGATCCCATTTTCCTTTACAAAGTCAATGTACTGCTGACTTGTGAATTGACATCCCTGATCAGAATTCAGGATCTGCGGTTTCGCTACTTTGAAGGCCTTTTTCAGGGCGTTGATCACCATCCTTGTATCAAGAGTATCATCGACTTCCCAGCCGACAATACAGCGGCTGTACCAGTCAATCACGGCCGTCAGATACAGGAATCCGCGCCGGATGGGGACATAGGTAATATCGATGGACCATGCCTGGTTTGGTCTGTCTATCACTGCATTACGCAGGAGATAGGGACATACCCTGGCCTGCTGCATCCGCTTAGAAAGATTCATTTTCGGATAAATGGGATAAATATCCATCTCATTCATATAACGCCTTGCTTTGCGTCGGCCGACCTGATATCCACGGGCTTTCAGCTGCGCAGACATTTGTCTGGCACCCCAGGTAGGATTATCTGTATGCAGATGGTCAATGATCTCCTTGCAGGCCAATTCTTCTTCAGAAACAGGCGTGCCTCTATAATAAATGCTGGTACGATTAATACCAAGAAGCCGGGCACCAACAGAAGCGGGGAGTTCTTTAGTCGTCAAAAGGTTTTGGACTAAATTTACTCTCGTAGTCAGGTCCGCAAATTTCTTCAGATTTTTTTTTGAGCCAGTCCACCTGCATGGTTAACTGACCGACTTTCTTAGCATACGCCGCTTTCTCTTTCCGTTCTTCGGCAAGTTTTTCTTTGAGGTTTTCCTCACGCTTGTCATCGAACACAAGGGAAGCATTGTTAAGGAACTCTTTTTTCCAGTTCCGCAACAGGTTTGGCTGGATGTTATTTTCCGCGGCAAGGGTATTGAGATCTTTCTCACCCTTTAACAGTTCAATCACAAGGTCTGATTTAAATTTGGCGCTAAAACTTCTTCTTTGTCTGGACATAGTAATGAATCCTCTCTTTCGTATTGATTTTAGTATATCAGATTCATTAAAAATTGTCCGAAAAAGTGTCTTAATTTATGAGACCATTATACTATGAATAAAATAAGAAGCAGATGCTACGAGAGTTAATTTTTCTGGAAGTTAAGACTGTAAAATCAAGCTTTTTTGAGGTTTTCCAAAAAAATTATTTAAAAAATTAGCACTCAACTCTTGACAGTGCTAACAATAAGTGTTATATTCTGCATAGAACAAAAGGAAACTAAGCCATACAAGGAGGTTACAGATATGAATATCAGCAAATTTACGCAGAAATCACTGCAGGCTGTTCAGGACCTGGAAAAGACCGCCTATGATTTTGGAAATCAGGAGGTAGAGCAGGAGCACCTGCTGTACAATCTTCTCCACCAGGAGGACAGCCTGATCCTGAAAATGATCGAGAAGATGGAAATTCAGAAAGAGCACTTTGTCAACCGGGTAACGCAGGCTCTGAATGACAGAGTCAAGGTATCCGGCGGACAGCCATACATCGGCCAGTATCTGAACAAAGCGCTGGTCAGCGCGGAGGACGAGGCAAAGGCGATGGGGGATGAATACGTTTCCGTAGAGCATCTGTTCCTGTCGATGCTGAAGAACCCGAGCCCGGCGATGAAAAAGCTGTTTCAGGAATATGGAATTACCCGGGAGCGCTTTCTTCAGGCGCTGAGCACCGTGCGGGGCAACCAGAGAGTCACCACGGACAATCCGGAAGCAACCTATGACACACTGGAAAAATACGGACAGGATCTGGTGGAAAAAGCCAGAAGCCAGAAGCTGGATCCGGTCATCGGACGTGACACAGAGATCCGGAATGTGATCCGTATTCTTTCCAGAAAGACCAAAAACAATCCGGTTCTGATCGGTGAACCAGGCGTAGGTAAGACGGCAGTCGTAGAAGGGCTGGCGCAGCGTATTGCCAAGGGGGATGTGCCGGAGAGCCTGAAAAATAAAACAATCTTTTCCCTGGACATGGGAGCGCTGGTGGCAGGAGCAAAGTACCGCGGAGAGTTTGAGGAGCGTCTGAAAGCCGTTCTGGAGGAAGTCCGCAAAAGCGATGGAAAGATCATCCTGTTCATCGATGAGCTGCACCTGATCGTAGGAGCCGGAAAGACGGACGGCGCGATGGATGCCGGAAATATGCTCAAGCCGATGCTGGCGCGGGGCGAGCTGCACTGTATCGGCGCGACTACGCTGGATGAATACCGTCAGTATATTGAAAAAGACGCGGCTCTGGAACGACGGTTCCAGCCGGTTCAGGTCGACGAGCCGACCGTGGAAGATACAATCTCCATTCTTCGTGGCCTGAAAGAACGTTATGAAGTATTTCACGGCGTAAAGATCACCGATGGAGCGCTGGTGGCGGCGGCGATGCTTTCGGACCGTTATATCAGCGACCGTTTTCTGCCGGACAAGGCGATTGACCTTGTGGATGAGGCATGTGCGCTGATCAAAACGGAACTGGATTCCATGCCGACGGAGCTGGATGAGCTGAACCGCCGGATTATGCAGATGCAGATCGAGGAAGCGGCTCTGAAAAAGGAGACAGACAATCTGAGCAAAGAACGTCTGGAAGAACTGCAGAAAGAACTGGCGGAACTGAAAGATAATTTCCAGGCTCAGAAGGCTCAGTGGGAAAATGAAAAGAAATCCGTAGAAAAACTGTCCGCTCTGCGTGAGCAGATCGAGGACATCAACAAACAGATCCAGAAAGCCCAGCAGGACTACGATCTGAACAAGGCGGCGGAGCTCCAGTACGGAGAACTTCCGAAACTCCAGCAGCAGCTGGCGGCGGAGGAAGCCAGAGTCAAGGATTCGGATCTCTCTCTTGTGCATGAGAGCGTTACCGATGAGGAGATTGCCCGTATCGTGTCCCGGTGGACCGGCATTCCGGTTGCAAAACTGACGGAGGGCGAGCGTGTGAAAATCCTCGGACTGGAGCAGGAGCTTCATACCCGTGTGATTGGACAGGATGAGGCGGTGACAAAAGTTGCGGATGCGATTATCCGTTCCAAAGCGGGAATCAAGGATCCGACGAAGCCGATTGGTTCCTTCCTGTTCCTTGGACCTACCGGTGTCGGAAAAACGGAGCTGGCGAAGACGCTGGCACAGAAGCTGTTTGACGACGAAAACAACATGGTTCGTATCGATATGAGTGAATATATGGAGAAATATTCCGTCTCCCGTCTGATCGGAGCGCCTCCGGGATATGTGGGATATGAGGAAGGCGGCCAGCTCACCGAGGCAGTACGCCGGAAACCGTATTCGGTCGTTCTGTTCGACGAGGTGGAGAAAGCTCATCCGGATGTCTTCAACGTATTGCTTCAGGTGCTGGATGACGGACGGATCACCGATTCCCAGGGTCGTACTGTGGACTTTAAAAATACAATCCTGATCATGACGTCGAATATCGGTTCCCAGTATCTGCTGGAGGGTATCCAGGACAACGGAGAGATTTCCGAGGAAGCGAGAAATATGGTAATGCAGGATCTGCGCGCCCACTTCCGTCCGGAATTTCTGAACCGTCTGGATGAAACAATTATGTTCAAACCCTTGACAAAAGACAATATTGGGCATATTGTAGACCTGTTGATGAAGGAACTGAATGAACGTCTGGAAAATCAGGAGTTGTCTGTGGAACTGACCGAAGCCGGAAAGCAGTACGTCATTGAAGGCGGATACGATCCGGTATACGGAGCAAGGCCTCTGCGCCGGTTTATCCAGAAGGAAGTGGAGACGACCGCTGCCCGTATGATCCTCGGCGGACAGGTCAACACCGGAGACACGATCGTGCTGGACGCTCAGGATGGAACACTTACCGCCTCGGTAAGACCGAGAGTGGAAGTGGTCGAGGCATAAAATGTGGAGGTAATGGAGCAATGCCCAAGGATCCGGTGATGCTGCTGAGCTATGTCAATACTCAGCTTCGGGATTTTTATCCCAGCCTTCAGGAACTGTGCAGTTCCCTGCAGGTCAGTGAACATGATCTGCGGAACAGGCTGGCAGCGATTGATTATGAATATGATGCAGTGAGAAATCAGTTTATCTGAAAAACTCATCTGACAGGGACAACTCCCGCGGCAGGTTTTCTGCTGCGGGAGTTGTGCTGTACGTGTTTAAAACCAGTCAGCATATCCCATTTTTATCAGATTGTCACGGGACATACGAAGAGAATCATAAACATTTCTGCCATACTGCTTGTCCTGTTCGATCAGGAAATATTCGCTTCCGCTCTCCAGTCCTGCCTGAATGATCGCGGGCATGTCAAGACAGCCTTCGCCGACTTCCGCAAATTCTTCCAGAGGTCCGAAAATATCCGACGGCATATGTGTGGGATCGGAGACCAGTCCGATGCGATAGTCTTTCAGATGAAGGAGACGTACACGTCCCTGAAAACTTCGGATATAGGAAACCGGATCCACACCGCCCCGCCACATCCAGTGGCTGTCCAGCTCAAAACCTAGCACTTTTGTTTGTTCTTTCATATGGGTAAGGACGGGTTTTCCTTTCCAGCGATAAAATTCCATTGTGTGCGCATGATAATAAAAATCAATTCCGTGTGTTTTGAGCGCAGCCGCGTATTCTTCACAGCGCTGGATCATTTCCATCATTTTTTCCGGTGAGACGGCAGAATGAAGCGGGAGCATTCCGATGCGCAGAATCCCACAGTTGACCGCCTGGCAGTCCTCGACGATCTTATTGAAATCGTTGGCGAGCGTATCGCCCGGATATTTGTAGTCCGGAGACAAGTCCTCAAGCCCGCAGGACATGGAAACGGTCTGAATTCCGAGATTCTGATCTGCATACTGAAGTTCCCGGATATTTTCCGGCGTCATGGGAATCTGGGAAACTTCCACCGCGTGATAACCAAGGTCGGCAAGCTTTTCCATGGCAGTCCGCATACCGTCCCGGCGGATTTCCTCCTTCAGCATCATCATTTGTACTCCGATCTTACCTTTTTCCATAAAGACACTTCCTTTCTTGTTGTTTGCGGATCAATTTTGTATAATAAGTATAAAGGCAGAAATCAAAGAAAAATATTGCCAAAAATGAGAAAAAGATTGTTGATTTCAGGAAAAGAGGTGACAGAATGGGAGAGAAAATAAAATCCAGATTTGAAGAAGACAGTATTTCCCTCCCGGCAGGCAGTGTATACATGATCCGTCACAATATGGCTCCCCTGAACGGAAAGGTATCCCTTCATTATCACGATCACTACGAAGCTTTTTTTGCCGTATCAGGAGACATTCTGTATAATGTGGAAGGATATACCTATCGGATGGAACCAGGACATTTGCTTTTGATCCCTCCTTACCGTCTGCATCAGCCCTGCATTCACAGCGGACACTGTTCAGAAAGGATCGCTCTGAGATTTTCCCAGGAGCTGCCGGAAAAACTGAATGGAAAAGATCACAACATCCAATGGTCCGGCACTGAAAATATCCCGGTACAGCAGTACTGTCTGGAAGAACCACAGTGTCAGGAAATGAAAACACTGCTTCAGAAACTTCTCTGTGAAGACAAAGGGAATGCATACGGCAAAGAAACCGTGATCCATGCACTGCTGACCTGTTTTTTTGTTTTGCTGGCCCGGGCAAAATTACAGCAGGGAAAAGCCAAACCAGAAAAAACAGAAATGACCGCAACGGTCCGGGAAATGGCAGAATACATCGAAAAGAATTACAAAAACCCGGTAACCAGCCGTCAGCTGGAAAAACAATTTCTAAAAAACTACAGCCAGCTGTCCAAAGAATTCAAAGAAGAAGTAGGAGGCTCCCCGTATCAGTATCTGCTCCTGAAAAGACTCCTGAACGCAGAAAAACTCCTGAAAGAAGGAATTCCGCCCCGCACAGCCGCCGAAGAAAGCGGCTTCTCCGACTACAGCAACTTCTTCCGCCAATTCCGAACCATGTACGGCTGCGCCCCGAGAGAATACTACAAAAAATCTTAATTTTTTTTCGTCTTGACAAAATACGGAAACACGCTTATGATAAGGACAACCTGAACAAATAAAGGTAATGAGAAAGAGGAGTACATGAAGAACCCCGAAAGAGAGGACGGTTCACCGGCTGAAAGGCCGTCCAGGGAAGTGGTCATGGAAGGTAGCTTTTGAACCGGGGGATTGAAAGACAACAGAAAGCAAGTGGTTGTGCAAAGTAGATTCTCACGCCTCGTCAGCGTTAAAGGACAGGAGCGTACAGGAAAAGATACGGGAACATGTGACAAGATCCGTGCGCTTTGAGAGAGACAAAACAAAGGTGGTACCGCGGAACGTTTCGCCCTTTGCACAATTGCTGTGCAAAGGGCTTTTTCTTTTTATTTCCGGCAGCACCATCCAGGATCAAGGAGGAAGAAAATGAACAAGGAGCTTGCCAAAACCTACGATCCGAAAGGGATCGAGGACAGACTTTATCAGAAATGGATGGATCGAGGATATTTTCATGCCGAAGTAAATCCAAACAAAAAACCATTTACCATCATGATGCCGCCGCCGAACGTAACCGGCCAGCTTCATATGGGCCATGCGTTGGACAACACCATGCAGGATATCCTGGCGCGCTTTAAGAGAATGCAGGGATATGAGACCCTCTGGCAGCCGGGAACCGACCATGCGGCGATCGCCACAGAGGTCAAAGTAACCGAGATGCTGAAAGAAAAAGGCATCGACAAGGATGAGATCGGCCGCGAAGAATTTCTCAGATACTGCTGGGAATGGAAAAAGGAGTACGGCGGACGGATCAACGACCAGCTGAAAAAACTGGGCTCTTCCGCAGATTGGGACAGAGAACGTTTCACGATGGATGAAGGCTGTTCCAAAGCCGTAGAAGAAGTATTCTGCCGTTTGTACGAAAAAGGATGGATCTATAAGGGCAGCCGCATTATCAACTGGTGTCCGGTATGTCAGACCTCCATTTCCGATGCCGAGGTAGAGCACGAGGAACAGGCGGGACATTTCTGGCATATCAATTATCCGATCGTTGGAGAGGAAGGCAGATATGTTGAGATCGCTACGACCCGTCCGGAAACCCTTCTGGGAGATACTGCTGTTGCGGTTAATCCGGAAGATGAGCGCTATCAGGATCTTATCGGAAAGATGCTGAAGCTTCCGCTGACAGACCGTGAGATTCCGGTGATCGCGGATGCCTATGTAGACAAAGAGTTCGGAACCGGATGCGTAAAGATCACACCGGCACATGACCCCAACGATTTCGAGGTGGGAAGACGCCACAGCCTGCCGGAGATCAATATCATGAATGATGACGCGACCATGAATGAAAAATGCGGAAAATACGCAGGTATGGACCGCTATGAGGCGAGAAAGGCAATGGTTGCGGATCTTGAGGAGCAGGGACTTCTCGTAAAAGTAGAGGATCATGTTCACAACGTAGGAACCCATGACCGCTGCAAGACAACCATCGAGCCGATGGTAAAACCCCAGTGGTTCGTAAAGATGGCGGATATGGCTAAACCGGCGATCGAGGCGGTAAAGAGCGGAAAAACAAACTTTGTTCCGCAGAGCTTTGAAAAAACGTATTTCCACTGGCTGGAAAATATCCGTGACTGGTGTATTTCCAGACAGCTGTGGTGGGGACATAGGATCCCGGCTTATACCTGTGACAAGTGCGGGGAGCTGATCGTACAGAGAGGCGGCGCTCCTGCAGTCTGCCCGAAATGCGGACACACCCATTTCACCCAGGATCCGGATACTCTGGACACCTGGTTCAGTTCCGCTCTGTGGCCGTTTTCCACACTGGGATGGCCGGAGAAGACGCCGGAACTGGAATATTTCTATCCGACGGATGTCCTGGTAACGGGTTATGATATCATCCCGTTCTGGGTAATGCGTATGATGTTCTCCGCTCTGGAGCAGACCGGTGAGATTCCGTTCCACCACGTACTGATCCACGGACTTGTGAGAGATTCCCAGGGAAGAAAGATGAGCAAATCCCTCGGAAACGGCATCGATCCGCTGAAGGTGATCGATCAGTACGGCGCGGATGCCCTGCGTCTGACACTGATGACAGGAAATGCGCCGGGAAATGACATGCGTTTCTACTGGGAGCGTGTGGAGGCGAGCCGCAACTTTGCCAACAAGGTATGGAATGCATCCCGCTTCATCATGATGAACCTGGAAAAGGCGGAGGTTCCGGCAGAGATGCCGAAAGAAAATCTGACCATCGCCGATAAATGGATCCTGTCCAAGGTGAACAGCCTTGCCGCTGAGGTAACGGAGAACCTGGACAAATATGAGCTGGGTATCGCTGTACAGAAGGTTTATGATTTCATCTGGGAAGAGTTCTGTGACTGGTATATCGAGATGGTGAAACCGCGCCTGTACAGTGAGACGGACGAGACCAAGGGAGCGGCGCTCTGGACGCTGAAGACCGTACTTGGAAACGCGCTGAAGCTTCTGCATCCGTACATGCCGTTTATCACAGAGGAAATTTACTGCACGCTGAATCCGGAAGAAGAGTCCATTATGATCGCTTCCTGGCCGGCATTCACGGAGGAGTGGAACTTCCAGAAGGAAGAGGCGGACGTTGAGCGGATGAAGGAAGCCGTTCGCAGCATCCGCGCCGTTCGTACCGAACTTCAGGTACCGCCGTCAAAGAAAGCCAGCGTTTACGTGGTAAGCGAGGACGATACCGTGCTGGATACGTTCCGCAGCGGAAGCGTGTTCTTCGGAACTCTGGCATCCGCCAATGAGGTTCATGTACAGAAGGATAAGGAGGGCATCGCCGACGATGCGGTTTCCGCAGTGATCCCGCAGGCTGCCATCTATATTCCATTTGCGGAGCTGGTGGATATTGAGAAAGAGATCGAACGTCTGAAAAAAGAAGAAGAACGTTTGAATAAGGAAATTGCCCGTTCCAACGGAATGCTCAATAATCCGAACTTCGTCCAGAAAGCGCCGGAGGCAAAGGTTCAGGCGGAGAAAGAAAAACTGGCGAATTACGAGCAGATGATGGAACAGGTCCGTACAAGATTGGAGCAGCTTTCAAAGTAAATGAAGAAATTTAAAGAGAGAATAAAAAACGGTTTCTGCAGGTTCAAGGAATGGCGTAAGAAGAATGCCAGAGAACCGAAGGAACTGAGCCCGGGCTGCGCAAAAGCCGTGAAGATCTGCAATCTGCTTTCCCTGCCGCTGCATGCGGCGGGGTGCTGCATTTTGTATTTCATCATTGAGACGCTGTCCCGCAGATCCTTTTCGCAGGCATGGACGTTTATGACAGAAAAACCTCTGGTTTTTCTGTATAATGCATTTTTGATTTTTACTACTTTTATGGTCGTATATCTGTTCAGGAGAAGGACACTGGCACGTATGTTCATGACCTTTTTCTGGCTGCTGCTGGGTATTATCAACTGTGTGATTCTGTCCAACAGGGTCACGCCGTTTACCGGACCGGATCTGAAGAACCTCAGTGACGGAGCCAAGGTGGTCACCAAATATCTCTCGGGAGGAACGGTGATCCTGGCGTTTGCGGCGCTGGCAGCCGTGCTCCTGTTTTTGGTATGGTTTTGGTTCAAGGGACCGAAGTTCAGAGGCAGGATCCGTTGGTATGTGAATCTGCCGCTGGTAGCGGCGGTGGTGCTTTTGTTTGTGGGTACAACGAATCTGGCGCTGGAAAAACGTGTGCTTTCCAGTTATTTTGTAAACATCGCGTTTGCCTATGAGGATTACGGTTACCCTTACTGTCTGGCAGTGACGCTGTTTGAGACAGGAATCAATGAGCCAAACGGATATTCGGAGGAACTGGTGCAGCAGATTGAGGAAAGTGAAGGAGGGCAGGAGGAAAACGATACGGTGAAGCCGAACATTATTTTCCTTCAGCTGGAATCCTTTTTTGATCCGGAGACGGTGGAATATCTGAATCTTTCCGAGGACCCGATCCCTACGTTCCGCCAGCTGATGAAGGATTATTCTTCCGGCTGGTACCGTGTCCCTGTTGTGGGCGCCGGAACGGCAAATACGGAATTTGAGACGATCACGGGAATGAGCCTTCGTTATTTTGGACCGGGCGAGTATCCGTACAAGTCGATCCTCCAGGAGGAAACCTGTGAGAGCGCGCCTTATGTGCTGAGGGATTTGGGATATTCCACTCATGCGATCCATAACAACGAGGCGAATTTCTATTCCCGAAGGACAGTTTTTTCCCGGCTGGGATTTGAGACCTTCACTTCTGAGGAATATATGCCGGATATTTCCGATACGACTCCTACAGGGTGGGTCAAGGACTATATCCTGACCGATGAGATCATCAAGGCGCTGGACTCCACGCCGGATCAGCCGGATTACGTCTATACCATTTCCGTTCAGGGACATGGCGATTATCAAAACGAACCGGTGCTGGAAGATCCGAAGATCACAGTGACCGGGGCGGAAGGCAAGGCGAAGAATAATTACGCATGGGAATATTATGTCAATGAGATCAACGAGATGGATCAGTTTATCAAAGAGCTGACAGAACGCCTGGAGGAATACGATGAGCCGACGGTCCTGGTGATGTACGGCGACCATCTTCCGACGATGGATCTTGAAATGGAAGATCTGACCAACAAATATCTGTATCAGACCCAGTATGTGATCTGGGACAATATGGGGCTGGAAAAGAAGGATATGAATCTGGCGTCCTACCAGATCGCGGCGGAAGTTCTGGATCGTGTGGGCATTCATGAAGGAACGATTTTCCGCTATCATCAGACAAGACGGAATACGAGGAATTACCAGGTGGATCTGGAGGTACTGCAGTACGATCTTCTGTATGGAGAGCGTTATTCCTATGGCCTGGACGGAGAAACGCCTTATGAGCGGCTGTCGATCCAGCTGGGTGTCGTTCCGATTACGCTGACCGGGGCGGAGAGTGTGGGCAATCATACCTGGTATTTCTACGGAGAGAATTTCACTGCGTCCAGCCGGGTGGAAGTGAACGGGGAAATGATGGAAACGATTTTCCTGGACAACAACACTTTGATGGTCAATGATCTGGAACTGAAAGACGGAGATCAGGTGACGATTGCGCAGCAGAGCAACAGCTCTACGAAGAAAGTACTATCCAGAACAGATCCCTGGATCTGTCAGACAACGGTAACGCTGACACCGTCCGTGACTCCGGATCCGGCGGAGGCCGGAACACCGGCGCCGGCGGACGGCGCGGATGCTGCCGATGCGCAGAATCCATAGGCTTTCCGTCCGAAAAAAATCGTAATTTGCGCACAAAATTTTCAATTTATCTATGGACATATTCCACCACTATTATATAATGGTAAGGTGACGGAGCGTTTCAGGTTGGAACTGAAGCCGGTCTGACGGCGTGTGTTCCGGAAACGTCTGCCGCACAAGTACATTAGATAAGAGTGGTGGAATTTTTGAACTACGAAGAAGCAGTATCTTACATTGATAATATACCAAAGTTTACAACGAAACATCCTCTGGAACACACCCGGATGCTGATGGAGCGCCTGGGAAATCCTTCCACAGGGAGAAAGATCATTCATGTGGCGGGAACCAACGGAAAAGGGAGCGTATGTTCCTATCTGGATTCCATGCTGCGCTGCGGCGGCAAGAGTGTCGGCTTGTTTACTTCGCCGCATCTGATCCGCATCAACGAACGCTACATCATCAACGGGCAGAATATCAGCGACGAAGCCTTTCTCAGCGCTTTTGAAAAAGTCATGGAAATGGTCCGCCGGTTTGTCCGCGAGGGCGGCGATCATCCAAGCTATTTTGAACTGCTGTTCCTGATGGGAATGGTAATCTTTGACGAGGCGGATGTGGAGTACATTGTCCTGGAGACGGGACTTGGCGGACGGCTGGATGCCACCAATGTGGTTCCGCATCCGCTTGCCTGCATTATCACATCGATCAGCCGGGATCACACGGAATATCTTGGAGAGACGATTCCGGAGATCGCCGGGGAAAAAGCAGGGATCATCAAGCCGGGCGTTCCGGTAATCTATGACGGACACTGCCGGGAAGCGTCGGAGGTGATCCGGAGCCGGGCGGAAGAACTGGGCAGCCCTGCCTACGAGCTGCTTCCATCCATGTATCGGAGAGAGACGGTCAGCCAGGAAGGAATTACCTTTACCTTTGACTGCCAGGGAGCGGAACCGGTGACGCTGCAGATCCCGTATATCGCGGATTATCAGATGATGAATGCAAGTCTTGCCTATTTTACGATGCAGTGTCTGAGAGAAATACACGGGATTTCGGAGGAAGGTTTGACCCAGGGGATTGCCAAAGCCCACTGGCCCTGCCGGATGGAAACGGTGCTGCCTGGCGTGATCATCGACGGAGCGCATAATGAGGACGGCATCGAGCAGTTTATCCGAACTGCGGCACATTTTGCCAGGGAGCGGGAGATCACAATCCTGTTTTCTGCGGTGTGTGACAAGAAATACGAGGAGATGATCCGGAAGATCAGCGAAGGCATCCGCCCGGCAAGGGTCGTTGCGACGCAGATCGAAGGAAGCCGCGAGGTGCCGGCGGAGGAGCTGGCAGAGGATTTTCGAAAGGCTGGCTGCCGGGAAGTATATGCACAGGCGGATCCGGCGCAGGCATTTGAACAGGCGTATGCGATGAAGGGGGATGGAATGCTGTTCTGTGTGGGCTCGCTGTATCTGGCGGGAGAGCTGAAGGACCATATCAGCAAAAGAGCGAAGGAGGAAAAAAATGCTCAATTATGAGGAAGAACTGAAGAAATTCAAGCCGTGTCTCGATGTGGACGAGGTGGAGAATGCCATCTACAGCCGTGATCTGACGGATGTCATAGATATTTTAAAGGAAATGATGAAAACCGAACAAGAAACACAGAAAGAAGAGTAAGGTGTGCCGATGAATTGTATGAATTGTAAGGCAGTCGTTGATCAGGAGATGGATTTCTGTCCGTACTGTGGATTTGACCTGGGCGTACAGCGAAAATGTATGTCCCTTTCCAATATGTATTATAATCTTGGGCTGGACAAGGCACAGATCCGGGATCTGTCCGGAGCGATCGACATGCTGCGCAGAAGTCTCAAATTTAATAAGCTGAACATTCAGGCACGAAATCTTCTCGGACTTGTTTATTTTGAGACCGGCGAAGCGGTATCTGCGCTGAGCGAATGGATCATCAGCAAAAATATCATGCCGGAACACAACATTGCCTCGGAATATATTGCCAAGCTGCAGGCGGAGCCTGCGAAGCTGGATATGATCAATCAGACGATCAAGAAATACAACAGCGCGCTCAAATGCTGCCGGGAAGGCAACGAAGATGTGGCGGCGATCCAGCTGAAAAAGATCCTGAGCCAGAATCCTAAGCTGATCAAAGGTTATCATCTTCTGGCGCTGATCCATATCAAAAAAGAGGAGTACGAAAAAGCCAGAAAGATCCTGAAGAAGGCGGTAAGGATCGACAAGACCAACTCCACCACGCTGAGATTCCTGAAAGAAGTTGACCAGCAGACAGGAACGCAGACCTCTCTGGAACCGCGGCGGTTTGCCCGCCGGGGAAAAGCGGAGGAGGATGCGGAGAAGGTCTTGACGGACCGTCTTGCAGCGAGCGACGCGGTGATCCAGCCTCCGACCTTCCGGGAGAGTTCTTATATGGCGACGCTGCTGAATATTTTCCTTGGGCTTATACTCGGCGGACTGGTGGTCTGGTTCCTGATCGGACCGGGCCATGAGCAGAACATTACCCGCGAGGCGGACGAAAAGATTATCGAGTATACGGCGACCATGGCAAGCCAGGAGGCGCAGATCAGTGAGCTGCAGAGCCAGGTGGACGCGCTGAATGAGACGACAGCCTCCGCCCAGCAGCAGGTGGATGCGGCAAACCAGAAGACCACCAGTTATGAGAATCTGATGAAGGCAGTGGATGCATATCAGCAGGGAAACACTTCACAGACGTCCAACGCGCTGATGGAAGTCAATACGGATAATCTCTCCGTGGAAGCTAAGGCGGTTTATGATGAAATCTATGAGGATATCCAGGATGATATGTTCAATGAGTTGAAGGGTGAAGGTGTGGAGGCCTTTGACAATGCGGAATATACCACCGCGATTGACCGATTGACCAAAGCGCGGGAGATTAACGCTCAGGATTATGTTGTGTTGAACCGTCTGGCTCATGCTTACCGGGAAACCGGGGACACGGACAATGCGATCGCGACTTTCCAGGAGATCATCAATGCATTCCCTGGAACGGAACGCGCTACAAGAGCGGCAAGTCAGATCGAACAGCTGGGTGGCACGCCGCAGGATCCGGAAGCAGGAGATTCTTCGACGGAGGATTCTTCGGAAGGAGACTCCGCAGCAGATGAGGAAAGTTCGGGCGAAGGGGAGAGCAGTAACCCGGACGGTGAAGAAACGGAATAAAAAGATCATAAAGCAGAGAGAAACCTCGAAGCCGGGGATATATGGAGAACAGTCTTTATATATCTCCGGCTTTCTTTTCTATTCGGGAGCATATCAGGTAGTGTAAAGTAGCCTATGAAAAAACGGAGCCATAAAAATCGGCTCCATTGGAACCTTGAAAATTGCAGATATGTTCGTTTTTGGCACCGCCCGCCACCCTTGACGGCATGGCAAAGCAATGCTCTGGCAGTCTTACCGACGGCGAAGAACTCAAGAACAGTCAGTTCGTCTTCGTCAGATCCACAGCATTGTAGCATTGCTTTGCCGTGCCATCAAGGGCACAGCCGGAACCATCGGTTCCGGTGGCTGGATTTTACCTCTGGCTTGGAATCTAAGAACAGCCAGCGTCTTTCACCGTTTGCTGTTGCAGGATTCTCTGCTGTCCGAGATAGATCAGCAGCTGCCACTTGCCGGGCATATTCCCGGAGCCTTCGAGCAGCTCGACTTTGTTGAGAGGCTCTTTGCCGCCGGTTTTCCCATGCGGGCGTAGGAAGTTATAGTAAGCAACCCAGAGGGATACACTGTGGCAGGCACCATCTTCCGTACCATAACCACAGGTGATGCGGTAGGATTCTTTAAAAGTGCGGTTCAGCCTTTCGATGAGCTGTTTGAAAGGACGGAACTGTTTGGATACCTCATCGTCATTCGTCAGGCCGATGACCTGGGTGATGAAGACATTCCAGTCTTTCTCCAGCTTGAACTGCTGCGCGGCCAGGGGATAGGCGCTGTAGCCATCAGCAATGAATTTCAGGGCATTGCCCGGGAATTCCTTAAATTTCTCAAAAGCCATGCGCATGGTCAGGATGCAGGGGCCGACATCCCTGGAAGAAGAGACCTGATAACCGAGGATGGAGCGGGATACTTTATCCATGATGAGCCAGACATAGGCTTTCACGCCACCGATCTTGATATAGGTTTCATCAGCTACAAGCTCGTTAGAGGGCTTGTAGTCATAGGAATCCACGAAGGGGCGGATAATGACTGCGGCCGTTTTGGCATAGTTATTGACCATAGTATGGGAGATCTCAATCCCATGGATCTCTTTGAGGGCCTGTACAGTCTGCCGAAGGGAGAGCTTGAGGTTCACCCGGTAAGAGAGGCACAGCCCCATGATATAGGCATTGTTTTTCTTATATTTGAAAGAGGTTGCCCATTTGGGGAGCTGGTTCAGGTCCATGTCAAAAAAGTTGACGGAAAACTCCCGGTAAAGATAACGGAGTTTGTATTTCCAGTATTCCGATGGCGGGAGATCCTTGGGCAGTTTTTTCAGATTGCGCTTATAGTAAGAACAACAGTCATTGACGCATTTATGGACGCGGAAGTGTTTTCGGTCTTTAACAGGCTGGAGTGAATGACCACAGTAAGGGCACTGAAGTCTGAGAGGGGACACCACTTTCTCCCCGGTAACAAAGGTCTGCCCGCAGATCTTGCACTTGAACTGACCGCGGCCGCCAGAGTTGTCATAAATATACTCATGGGGTGCGCCGCAAAGAGGGCATACGGTATCTGTTGGGACTGTACGCTGCTTGCCTTTGTGAGGCTTGACCGGTTTTACGGCTTTGCCATAGCGGAGACGATAGTATTCGTTCCAGAGCTGCCAGTCCTGCTTGATGAAGGGTTTGATAATGGGCAGCTTGTCGGTAAGAAACTTTTGGTATTTGGGGCTGTGGAGTTCATCGTGAGCCCACTGCTTGAGAGGGATGTATCTGCAGATAAAGAGAATAAGCCAGCAGATCTGGCGATATTGTTCTTGAATGATGTTAAGTAAATAGAGTATAATGTTATCCATAGCAATGACACCTTTCATGGGGATGATTAGTTGTGTGGTAACTCTAATTATACTTCAAAAAAGGGGGTCATTGCTTTTTTATTTGCAAAAAGTAATGTATTCCTTGGAAATATAAGGTTTTAAAGAAAAATAGGCCTGTAAAACTTTACAGTACCGCATATCAGAAGGGGAGAAAAATATGAAAAATGAGGAATTATTTCAGATCAAAGGAAGCATACTGACCATAAGGGTACCGGCGGAGCTGGATCATCATCTGGCGGACGAGATCCGCAGCGGAGCGGAGGCGATACAGAGCACACACAATATCCGCCAGATTGATTTTGATTTTGGACAGACTACGTTTATGGACAGTTCGGGGATCGGACTCGTCATGGGACGTTTCCGGGAACTGCAGCTTCTTGGGGGAAAAGTGCGGGCCCTGCACGCCAACGAGAGAGTTCGGAAGATCCTGAAGATTTCCGGCGTATCCAGGGTGATCGAAGTGGTGCCGGAAAAATCATGGAATCTGTGAGGGAAGAGAAAGGGGAAACTATGGAACAGACGAACGAAATGATGATGGAATTTGACAGCCGCTCCTGCAATGAGAGCTTTGCCAGAGTGGCGGTGGCGGCTTTTATGACACAGCTCAATCCTACGCTGGAGGAGGTAGCCGACGTTAAGACGGCGGTCTCGGAGGCGATCACAAACGCGATCATCCACGCATACGAAAATCAGGTACATAAGATCCGGCTCGAATGCCGGCTGGCAGGAAAGACTATTGAGATCACAGTGACGGATTTCGGAAAAGGGATTCCGGATATTCCAAAAGCGATGGAGCCGCTGTTTACCACCAAACCGGAGATGGACCGCTCCGGTATGGGATTTGCGTTTATGGAAGCGTTTATGGACGAGCTGTCCGTGGAATCGGAAGTGGGAAAAGGAACCGTGGTCCGGATGAAAAAGACGGTGGGAAGCCGTTCGATGTTTGAGGAGGAATGAAGGAGGTATCATGGAGCATACGCTTGCCCTGCTGCGAAGAGCACACGAAGGGGATAAAGCGGCGAGAGATACATTGGTAGAAGAAAACCTTGGGCTGGTCTGGAGCATTGTGCGGCGCTTCACCGGAAGAGGCGTGGAGGCGGAGGACCTGTTCCAGATCGGAAGCATCGGCCTTCTGAAAGCGATCGACAAATTTGACCCCGGATACGAAGTGCAGTTTTCCACCTACGCGGTGCCGATGATCACCGGGGAGATTAAACGGTTTCTGCGGGACGACGGGATGGTGAAGGTCAGCCGGCCGCTGAAGGAGCTTTCCTGGAAAGCGTATGCCGTCCGGGAACGGCTGGAGCGGGAACTGGGACAGGAGCCTTCCCTGTCACTGATCGCCAGAGAACTGGAGGTCACCATGGAGGAACTGGTGATGGCTCTGGATTCCGGCGCGGAGGTGGAGTCACTGCAAAAGACCATTTACCAGGGGGACGGAAACGACATTTCGCTGGAAGACCGGCTGGAGGAACGGTCCGGGGCGCAGGAACAGCTTCTAGACCGGATTCTTCTGGAGGAAACATTGGATAAGCTGGAGGCAAGAGAGCGGCAGATCATCTATCTGCGGTATTTCGAAGACAAGACCCAGACCGAGATCGCCAGAGAGCTTGGAATTTCTCAGGTGCAGGTGTCACGGATGGAGAAAAAGATCCTCAGAATTATGCGCGGGAAAATAACCGGCGAGTGACGGGAAACGCAATCGTTCAGCCAGGTCTGTGCAATTGCTGCGCAAACCTGGCTGTATACTCAAATTCCTTGTCCGCTGTATGTAATGGAGAGCTGCCCTCTTTCTTTGACTTTTCTGAAAGCATTTCCAGCAGTTCACAAATTTCCTGGATTTTGTTAAAATGTTTTATATGAGGTTGTTTTCCTTAAGAATCATTAAATTACAATTTGAATTTACGGAGGTAAGTGATGCAAACAGGTATGACACTATATATCAATCACACATTGGAAGCAGTGGAATTTTATCAGGAAGCTTTTGGACTATCCTTAGGATATAATGAAAAATTCCCGGATGGAACATATATGCATGCAGAATTGCAAAAAAATGGCGTGAATGTTTTTGCAGTGCAGATGTTCTGGATAAGTATGGCGTCTATTGGTATCTGTACATATAGTCAATAGAAATCCTGATTGCGAAAGACCGATGACATCCAGAAAAGAGAAGGTTCAGAAAAGCGGCTATTCTGAACTTAAAGAAATTTTGAATTTTACGTTGATGCCAGAGAAATAAGGGCAGATAAAAATTTTGTTTAGCCGCGAAAAGATTTCAGTCCTGCGCTCACCATGAAAAAGTCTTCTTCAGAGTGAAACACTGCTTTTGGAATCAGCAGCAGAGGAAGGTCTTTGTGGAAAAAGAACACAATTCCAGAAGGAAGCACAGTACATTTTTTTATTTGGCGGTAAGGAATCACTTTTTGCGAAGAGAACCCATAAAGCACAAGATCCAACTTCAGCGCATCCTCCAGAAAAGTCACTTCTTTCAGAGTGGTTCCGGATTTTTTCAGATTGTCAACAGTATAAAGAAATGTGCGGTAACGTATACGCGGCATCACGACAACGAAAGGGATACAAAAAAGCATAAACATACAGGCGGCCATTACAAAGAAAAGTAAAGAAAAATACTCCTGCGGTGGGACGTTGAAAGTTCTGAGATAAAAGGGACTCCAAATTTCGAATAAAAGAGCGAATCCTATCAGTGCCAGAAGAGAAATACGAATAACATTAGACCTGCTGTGCCGGAACCAGGCAAGAAAAAGTTTTTTGCAATCAGTTTTATCCGAAGAAAAGGAAATTGTGAGAGCCTTCATAAAACATACTCCTTTGTTATGGTTTTAAAACTTTGCTGACAGACTGAAATGTGCGGGTGTCAGGAAAGAAGCCGCGCGGCAGGCAGACATAGGAGGACTGCACAGGAAGTATGATTCCAGTCTTCAGAAGAGTGATTTTACTGCGCTCGGCATCCGTGAGCGAGTATTCAAATTTTTCATTTTTCAGATATCCGTTGAGCGTAACGAAATCGGAGGAAAGTGTTACGGATTCCAGATAAGTTCCTTCGGCGCGGAGCATACAATGCAGACGCCAGTGCGCTTTCCATGCAGAAGAAGGACCATAGAGTACGGGGCAATGTCTTAACAACTGTATCAAAAGAAAACAGCCAAGGTATTTCAAAATGTTAAAAAAGTTTATGAAAGAAGATTTATCCTGAAAATAATCGGACAACAAGAGAAAGAACGCACAGAGGATTCCGACAGTGTAAGAAATATATTTTAAAGTAGAATATCTTTGGGGTACGGGATACGGAAGAGAGAGAAAAAAATTGCTGTAAGTGATTTTTTTCTCGTTCGTATAAACGGTATAGGGATTCATTGTTAACTCCTTTCCGGGAAAGTATGCAAATTCTTATAGCAAAGAATATCACAGGAAATGGAAAAAATCAATGAAAGCGAAGCGAGGTCGTAGGTAGGGCTGTAAAGCGTTTTTTTAGTGCTCTTTTGCACTCTTTGTGATACAATATATGAAAAGCCGGAAACGATGAAACACACAGGAGGAGACCATGAAAACAGAGATTTTACAGCAGTTGAAAGCGAATATTCAGAAAGTCATGATTGGAAATGAAGAGACCCTGACCATGATCCTGACGGCTCTGACGGCGGGCGGTCATGTGCTGCTGGAGGATGTTCCGGGAACGGGCAAGACCGTGATGGCAAAGTCCCTGGCACGTTCCGTATCCGGGAAATTCGGGCGCATCCAGTTTACGCCGGACCTGCTTCCGTCGGATGTAACGGGGCTGAATTACTTTGATGCGAAGACAGGGGAATTTGTATTCAGCGAAGGACCTGTCTTCTGCAATATTCTTTTGGCGGATGAGATCAACCGCGCCACGCCGAAGACCCAGAGCAGTCTTCTGGAATGTATGGCGGAACATCAGGTGACCGTGGACGGCGTGACCAGGCCGCTGGAGGAGCCGTTCCTGGTCATTGCCACGCAGAACCCTCTGGAGACGCTGGGTACCTTTCCGCTTCCGGAGGCGCAGATGGACCGGTTCCTGATGCGGCTTTCCATGGAAGAACTGTCGCCGGAAAAGGAGACGGAACTGATCCGCCGGTTTATCCGTGAGGAGCCTCTGGAGGAACTTGGGGCGGTCTGTGAGAAATCCGTTCTGTCGGAACTTCAGAAAGCATGCCGGGACGTCTATGTACATAAGGAACTGATGGAGTACCTGGTGTCTGTGGTACAGGCCACAAGAAAACATGCTAAGATCGAAAACGGAGTAAGCCCCAGAGGAACGCTGGCGTATCTCAGAGCGTCCCAGGCGTACGCGATGGTGCAGGGCAGAGATTACGTGGTGCCGGAGGATCTGAAAGCGGTGGCGGCGCCGGTTCTGGCGCACCGGATCAGTCTGCAGAGCGGAATTTCCGACAGCAGAACGGCACGTCAGGTGATCGCGGACATTCTTCAGCAGGTTCCCGTCCCGACAGAAGACTGGAGAAGGAACGGCTTATGATCGCGCTGTTATTTCTTGGGATTCTGGCTGCCTGGCTGTGCTGGAGGCTGGTGTATGCCAGATATTGGAAAAAGGATCTGAGCGTAAGGGCGGAGTTTGCCGACGGCTGGGTGTATGAGGGAGATACTTCGTGTCTGCTGGAGGAGATCACCAACGACAAGATCCTGCCGGTTCCCGCACTGGAAGTACGTCTTGCCATGAGCAGAAACCTGGAATTTGCCAGCGATGCCCAGGCAAATACCAGTGTGACGGACCAGAGTTACAAAAGGGATATTTTTTCCCTGCTGACCCGTCAGCGGATCCTGCGGAGGCTTCCGTTTGTCTGCCGGAGAAGAGGTTATTATGAGATAAAAACGGCGGGGATCGTGGCGACGGATCTTCTGTCCGGGAGGAGGTATCTGACGGAGCAGGCGCAGAATACTTCCATGTATGTCTATCCGGCGCAGATTGACACACGGAGGATCGCGCCTGTCTGCCAGGCGATCAGCGGAATGGTGATGACCCAGAACCGCATCTATCCGGATCCCTTTGAATTTTCAGGAATCCGGGAATATGAGCGGACGGATCCGATGAAGCATATTAACTGGAAAGCATCCGCAAGTGCGGGAAAACTGATGGTAAATCAGCATGATTCCACCACCTCCGCAGAGATCACGGTATTTCTCGATGTGGAGGACACGGCGATCCTGAAATATGAGGCGCTGGTGGAGGAATCGATCCGGATCGTGTCGTCTCTTTGCGCGCGTCTGGCAAAAGCCAAGATGGAGGCGGATGTCGTCAGCAACGGCAGGGACGGCGAGACGGGTGAACTCTTGAGATACCGTCTTCCGGCGGGGGCGGCACAGATGCAGGCGCTGAACCAGAAACTGGCGCGTCTGATTACCGGAGAAAGAAACACGGTTCCCATCCGGGAACTTTTCCGGAGGGAGAAGACATCCGGAGGAAGCGGGCGCACCTGCATTGTCGTCTCAAAAAACCGGACACAGGAACTGGAAAGAGAACTGGCGGCGGCTGTAAAAGAAGGGACGGGAGTTCTCTGGGTGCTTCCGGTGCTGCCAAAGGGGAGACAGGAAGAAGAGGAGACGCCAAGAGGCGTGACTGTCCTCCGCTGGGAGGTCGGGTAATCGTTCAGCCGGAGGGATGGTTACGAAAATGAAAATGAGTAGGGAACAGAAAGGCGGTGTCAGATACCGATGAATGGAACAAAGGATAAAACAAAGAATAAAACAAAGAAATTAAAAAAGAGCCCTCTTTTGACCTGGCTTGCTTTTCTGCATTCCACACTTCTTCTGGCTCCGGTGCTGCCGTTGTTTTATGCGTTTATCGGAGTGCGGGGAGAGAAGCTGACGGTTCAGTTCTGGCTTGGCGCGCTGCTGCTGGCGCCGGTGATCCTGAGCTGGCTGGCGGTCCGCTGCTGCAGGGCGCTGTGGCTGTATACGCTGTCCGGGATCGCTGCCGCCGCGCTGGCGTTTTTTGCGACGCGGAATCCGGTCTTTACAGTTCTTACTGCATTGCTGTGGGTGATCCGGGGAGGCGTGAGGATCAAAAAAGGAAAACTGCGGAAGGCGTATCTGGATATGCCGGTGGGGGAAGATTCCGTACAGATGCCGGAGCTTGCAGAGATTCCGATGTTTCTGGACGAGCCTCATCCGGTACACTTTATTGTGTTTGTCCTGTTTTATCTTATCTCCCTGCCGCTGGGGATCGAGTCCCTTTACCGGTATATTTTCGCTCTGCTGTTTGCGGAGATCCTGGTGTGTTTCCTGTTCCGCTATCTGACCAGCTTCTGGGATTATGTGGAGGAACATCAGTCGATCGCCAATCTTCCGGTCCAGACAATGCGCAGGATCATCCGTCTGCTGCTGGTTCCTGCGCTCCTGATCCTGCTGCTGGTGATGCTCCCATCGCTGCTTTACGGGGAAGAACCGCTGACAAAGATCCGGTTTCAATTTGACGAGAGGAACGTACAGGCGGAGATGCCGGAACCGGCGGTGCAGGGAACCGAGATGACAGGAGCCATGTTGGATGAACTGATCGGTGTGGAAGCTTCGGAGCCTCCGAGGTGGCTGGAACCACTGATGCAGGCTCTTGTGTGGGTTGTTCTGGCAGCGGCGGCGGTCATCCTTCTCCGGGCGCTGTATCGGGCGCTCTGTTCCATGAACCGTTCGTTCCTGAAAGAAGAGGAGGACGAGATCACGTTTCTCGGGGAGGAAGACCGGAAAGAAAAGAGAAAAAGAAAACAGGACAATGCCTCATCACGCCTGTTTCCTGCGCCGGCAGAACAGATCCGGAAAAAATATAAGAAAACCCTGCGTCGTGGGATGCGGATTCAGAAGAAAAATCCTCACGGCGCGGAAACCCCGGAGGAACTGGAGAAACTTGCCGAGATCATAACCGCGGAAGAAATGGAAACGCTGCACCGGCTCTATGAAAAAGCCCGGTACAGCCATCGGGAATGCAGCCGTGAAGAAGCGAGGCAGGCGGAGCAGCTGCGCTTTTAAAAGAACGTGGAGATCCAGTAGATCAGACCAAGGAGCCAGCTGCAGAAAATTCCATACAGGATCACCGGGCCTGCGATCGTAAAGATCTTGCAGCCGATTCCCATGACCTGTCCTTCCTTCTGGTATTCGATTGCCGGGGCGGCTACGGAATTTGCGAAACCTGTGATCGGCACCAGCGCCCCTGCCCCGGCAAACTTGACGATCAGCTGATAAATATTCAGCCCGGTCAGCAGAACGCTGAGAGCCACAAGGATCAGAGAACACCAGGATCCCGCTGTCTCCGGTTTCATATGAAACATGGTTTCGCAAAGATGAAGGATCACCTGCCCCAGAGTGCAGATTACGCCGCCCACAAGGAAAGCCTTTCCCATCTGCAGCGGCAGACTGTGCTTTGGGGTGATTTCATTGACATACTGTTCATATTCTTTTTTCGCTTTTTCATTTTTTAAACTGTTCATTTCAGTCCGTCCTTTCTGAATTATCTTATCATCTGCTTACGGTCTGCATCACCGTTCCGTCAGTGGAACGGCTGCTGTTCTGCGGCAGAAAGTCTTAGAGTCTGCGGATTTCACCATCCCCTGTAAAAAAACAGAAGAGATCCCAGGATTTTTCCCAGCGCCATGGACAGGATCAGGTACTGGATCCCCTGCACGATTCCCAGGCGGCGCATGGTGATCGCATAGACATCGATGACCTCTCCAAGGGCAATCACCCAGCTTCCCAGGAAGAGTCCGGAAAACAGTCCATAGACGGCAAGAGCCGGTGCCCCCAGCGGTATCTGCACATCATACAGACATGCGATGCTGCCCAGGAGAACTCCAAGGATACAGCAGTTTTCATACCATTGGATAGTTCCGGCGGTGCGGGTGATCCCTGCGTACCGTGGGATGATCCCGAGGCCGATCATAAGCGCCGCCGCGCCGCTGGATACGAAGAAGCCCAGGGACAGTCCGATGAGGCTGAGAATGAGAAACTCAGGAATTCCCATGGCTGTCTCCTTTCTGGCGGCGGTCCGCCTGTTCAATGATCGTGGTGTCGATATCATCTTCATAGGTGCGCATCTCCACTTCCATAGGCGTCGGATCCTGTGTCAGCTTCCGGTTTCCGAAATGGTTGAAGAACAGGACGACACCGATGCCGATTCCAAGAGAATAGGAAATCTCCAGTACGGAAAATCCCGGGGAATCCCTGCCAGTGAACAGCTGATAGATATTGTCAAACAGCGTCCGGATATCCACATCGGTCTGAAAGGTCATGATGGAAAAACCGGCGCCGACAAAAGTGATCACGCTGACCAGCGCTACTTTCAGAAAACTGAGAAGTTTATTTTTCTGGCTGGGATTTTCGTAAGTGAGGATAAAGGTGGGCTCGCCGATATGACAGATCTCCACCTGGGGCTCCGCCTGTTCAATCTCGCGGATAATGTCGATCATCGAGAGGACGTACCGCCCGTACTTCCCTTTTGGCAGCGAGGCGATTTTTCGCACCTGATTGCGGGCGAGCACGGAAGAGTTTTTGCAGCTGAGATCCGCGATTTCTCCCAGTGTGACAATTTCTTTTGTGACTTTCATATTTTTGTCTGTCTGAATATATAATGTATCACTCATTGATGTCGCCTCCTCGTGAGGTATTATTATTTCATAAAACGGAAGAAATATGCAGCGGAATCTTCCGGGATTTTCCAAAAGCGCCATGTATATTTTTTTAAAGGCGTCATGCATACTTTTCCAGCAGCGGTCAGATACTATTCCTGCTGTTACGAAAATTAGTAAAAACCAGGAAAAGGAAGCATGAAAGATGAAACAGATGACAGGAAAACAGAGTATAGCCTTTGAAGAGCCGGTTTACATTGCCTCCGGCGCTTCGCTGGTGGGAGAGAAAGAAAAGGAAGGGCCGCTGGGCGATTATTTTGACCATGTGCTGACGGATCCAATGTGCGGCGGGAAGAGCTGGGAGGAAGGCGAAAGCCAGATGCAGCTTGCAGTGGCGAAACTGGCGATCCAGAAAGCAAATCTGAAAGCGGAGCAGATACGGATGATCTTCGCCGGGGATCTGCTGGCACAGTCCATCGCGTCCTGTTTCGGACTGGTGGAACTGAACCGACCGATCTACGGATTGTTTGGAGCCTGCTCGACGATGGGGGAGGCGTTGTCTCTGGGAGCGATGGCGGTCGCCGGCGGCTATGGGGACTGGGTGCTGTCCCTGACCTCCAGCCATTTTGGAAGTGCGGAGAAGGAATTCCGTTTTCCCCTTGCTTATGGAAATCAGAGACCGCTGTCGGCATCCTGGACCGTCACAGGCAGCGGGGCCTGTGTGCTTGGAAAAAAACGGACAAAGGTAAAGATCACGGGAGTCACCACTGGAAAGATTGTGGACTACGGCTTGAAGGATTCCCAGAATATGGGAGCCTGCATGGCTCCGGCGGCATGCGATACCATCTGCCAGAATCTCATCGACTTTAACCGGCGCCCGGAAGATTATGACCATATCGTGACCGGCGATCTGGGTACCGTCGGTCAGGAAATTCTCTTTGAACTCCTCCGGCAGAGAGGGTTCGACATCACCGCTCAGCATCTGGACTGCGGGATCATGATCTTTGATGAGGCGACGCAGGACACGGGTGCGGGCGGAAGCGGCTGCGGATGTGCCGCGGTGGTGCTGACCTCCTTTCTGCTGCCGAAGCTGGAAAGCGGCGAGTGGAAGCGTATCCTGTTTCTTCCCACCGGAGCGTTGATGTCGAAGGTGAGTTTTCAGGAAGGACAGAGCGTTCCCGGGATCGCCCAGGCGGTTGTGATCGAGCACGAAGAGGAGGAGAAGAAATGATGGAATATATCAATGCTTTCTGGGTTGGAGGACTGATCTGTGCCCTGGCGCAGATCCTGCTGGACAGAACGAAGCTGATGCCGGGAAGGATCATGGTGCTGCTGGTATGTACCGGAGCAGTCCTCAGTTTTCTGGGCCTGTATCAGCCATTGTTTGAATATGCGGGAGCGGGGGCTTCCGTGCCGCTGATCGGATTCGGCCATCTCCTGTTTCACGGTGTCAAGGAGGCGGTGGATGAGTCCGGTTTTCTCGGATTGTTCCAGGGAGGCTTCCGCGCCGGGGCGGTGGGTACATCGGCGGCTTTGATCTTCAGTTATCTTGCCAGTCTGATCTTCCGCCCGAAAATGAAAAAATAAGATGCGTGACCGTTCCGCCGGCTGGAATGTTACTAAGATGCTGTCAGTCAGCCTTTTGTTGCAAGTTTCCGGGGTTCGTGTTAGAATATGGGCAGTTCTTTGACGGACAATGTATTGGTATATGATATATTAGAGTAACAGTTCCGTCAGGTTTGCGCATTTATTGCGCAGACCGTATGAAGACGTAGTGTCCGTGGGCATCCGCCCCATCGTGAAGCGATTTTTCATGGGCGGATGTCGTAACGGTTCAGCTGGCTGAACTGTTACATATCAGAAGAAAGGAAGAGGCTGGAATGCTGCATGAATATTCAAGAATGGAGCTGCTGATCGGCGAAGAAGGGCTGAAGCGGCTCAAAAATGCCAGAGTCGCCGCGTTCGGCATCGGAGGCGTGGGCTCCTATGTTGCGGAGGCGCTTGCCAGATGCGGGATCGGAACGCTGATCCTTGTGGATAACGATCAGGTTTCACTGACCAATCTGAACCGTCAGCTGATCGCTCTTCATTCCACGATCGGACAGGCAAAGACAGAGGTGATGAAAGACAGGATCCGGGACATCAATCCGGAGATCGTGGTTCACACCTATGAGACATTTTTTATGGAAGATACCGCAGAACTGTTTGATTTCTCTTCCTATGATTATGTTGTGGACGCGGTGGACACCGTCACCGCGAAGATTCTGCTGATCGAGATGGCGGCAGCGGCAGGAACCCCGGTGATTTCCAGCATGGGAACCGGAAATAAGCTGGATCCCGGACGTTTTGAGATTACGGATATTTCCAAAACGAGTGTATGCCCGCTGGCAAAAGTGATGCGCAGGGAATTGAAGAAGCGCGGCATAAAGAAATGCAAGGTGCTGTACTCGAAGGAGGAACCCATCAAAAGCAGGGAGTCAGAGGAAAGCAAAGGGACTGCAAAACGTCCGGTTCCGGGGAGCATCGCCTTTGTGCCTGGGACGGCAGGGCTGATGATCGCCGGAGAGGTTGTCAGGGACCTGCTGAAGACAGCAAAGAACGGAGGATAACAGATGACAGATAGAATCAGCAGACGGTTTTGTGAAATCGTCGGAGAAAACAAAGTGCTGGAGCAGGAGCCGATGGCACGCCATACCACGTTCCGGATTGGCGGTCCGGCGGATTACTTTGTGGAACTTGGAAGCATCGAACAGATCAGGGCAGCCATCCAAGTCTGTCGGGAAGAAAATCTTCCGTGGTTTGTGCTGGGAAGAGGAAGCAACCTTCTGGTCAGCGATAAAGGCTACCGGGGAGTGATTCTCTCCATCTATAAAGATTTTCAGAAGACAGAGATTCAGGGAGAGACAGTGACGGTCCAGGCGGGTGTCCTGCTCACGACGCTTTCGGGAAAAGTTCTGGACGCATCCCTGACCGGTCTGGAGTTCGCCTCCGGCATACCGGGCACCATCGGAGGCGCGGTGGTGATGAACGCGGGCGCTTACGGCGGAGAGATGAAGGACATTGTCCGCAAGGTCACGGTGCTGGATCAGGACGGAGAAGTGCGTACGCTGACCTGCGGGGAAATGCAGTTCGGATACCGTACCAGCCTGGCGAAGAAAAAGGGATACATAGTGCTGGGCGCGGAGCTGACGCTGAAGCAGGGAGAGAAAGAGAAGATCCGTGAAGAAATGCAGACACTGAAAGCAAAGCGGATTGAGAAGCAGCCCCTGGAATTTCCAAGCGCCGGAAGCACCTTCAAGCGGCCGGAGGGATATTTTGCAGGAAAACTGATCATGGATGCCGGGCTTCGCGGCGCGGCTGTGGGAGGCGCGCAGGTTTCTGAAAAACACTGCGGATTTGTGGTGAATACGGGAAATGCCACCGCCGCCGATGTACGTGAACTGATGCGTCAGGTGCAGGGGAAGGTACAGGAACAGTTTGGCGTTCATCTGGAACCGGAGGTGCGGTTCCTGGGAGAATTCTAGTATGAAAGAACGGGAAGAGGAATCGTGCGGGCGGAATGTCTGCATGACAGAGAGAAAAAAGGAGTGGACATATGCGTTTTGTAATCGTGACAGGAATGTCCGGGGCAGGGAAGAGTACCGCATTGAAAATGCTGGAAGATGCGGAGTATTTCTGTGTGGATAACCTTCCGATCCCATTGATTGAAAAGTTTGCGCAGCTGACGATGGACGGAACGGCGGGAGAGATTCAGAAAGTAGCGCTTGGCATTGACATCCGCAGCGGTCAGGCGCTGCCGGATCTTCAGTCGGTACTGGAGAGAATGAGCCTTGCGGGAATCCGGTACGAGATCCTGTTTCTGGATTCGTCGGATGAGGTGCTGGTAAAACGTTATAAAGAGACCCGCAGGACCCATCCGCTGGCGGGAGCCGGACGGGTGGATGAAGGGATCAGAAAAGAGCGGACGGCGCTGGAATTTCTGAAAAAGGAGGCGGATTATATCATTGATACCAGCCAGCTTCTCACCAGGGAGCTGAAAGTGGAACTGGGAAAGATCTTTATCCAGGATCAGAAGTTCCAGAACCTGATGATCAGTGTTGTCTCCTTCGGGTTCAAATATGGCATTCCGGTGGATTCGGATCTGGTCTTTGACGTGCGTTTCCTGCCGAATCCCTATTATGTGGATGAGCTCCGCCCTCTTTCGGGCAATGACGCCCCGGTGCGGGATTATGTGATGGGATACGAAAACGCGAAGATCTTCGCGGATAAATTGGAGGATATGATCACGTTCCTTCTGCCCAATTATATCGCTGAGGGCAAGCACCAGCTTGTAATCAGCATTGGCTGTACCGGAGGCAAGCATCGTTCGGTCACCCTTGCCAATGAACTGTACCAAAGGCTGTCCAGAGCCAGTGAATACGGTGTGCGGATCGAGCACAGGGATATTGAAAAGGATGCGATCAGAAAAAAACTGTAAAGGCGGGTGGAAACCATGTCGTTTTCCGGAGAAGTGAAGGAGGAACTTTCCAGGCAGATTCCGGAAGCACGGCATTGCCAGATTGCGGAGCAGGCAGCGATCCTGGGGCTGTGCGGTCAGATCAGGGAAGAAAGTCAAGGGCAATATTCCATAAAACTGCAGACGGAAAATGTATATGTTGCCAGAAAGTACTTTACTTTATTGAGAAAAACATTTAATATAGAAGCAGAACTTGCAGTACGTCAGAATCAGAGGGAAAATACATATACGATTTCTGTAAATGATCCGGAGCAGGTTCGCAGGATCCTTCAGGTATCGAGACTGATGCCGGGGGAGGCAAAGGATACTTTTATTCATTCCGCGCTGGTGCAGAGAAGGTGCTGTAAGAGAGCCTTTCTGCGTGGTGCATTTTTGTCGTCAGGTTCCATCAGCGACCCCAATAAATTTTATCATTTTGAAGTCGTGTGTCCTTCTCTGGAGAAGGCGGAGCAGATTAGAGAGGTGATCGGATGCTTCGAGATGGAGGCACGCATTGTGAGCCGGAAGAATCACTTTGTGGTCTACGTCAAGGAGGGGGCACAAATTGTTGAGCTGCTGGGAATCATGGGAGCGAATGTATCTGTGATGAATCTGGAGAATGTCCGGATTCTGAAGGAGATGCGGGGCAGTGTCAATCGAAAAGTCAACTGTGAAACGGCAAACATCAACAAGACAGTCCACGCGGCAGTCAAGCAGATGGAAGATATCCGTTTCATACAGGAGAAGATTGGATTTTCAGCCCTTCCGGAAGGATTGGAGCAGATTGCGAAGCTCCGACTGGAATTCCCGGAGGCTACGCTGGCAGAGCTGGGAGCAATGTTGTCACCGGCTGTCGGCAAATCAGGGGTCAACCATAGACTGAGAAAACTTAAAAGTATTGCAGAAGAGCTGAAAAGGGAACAAGGAGGAGAGCTATTATGATCAAGAAACCAATCACGATTCGTATTTCCAATGGTCTGGAAGCAAGACCGGTGGCTATGCTGGTGCAGGTCGCAAGCCAGTATGAGAGTGAGATCTACGTGGAAAGCGGAAAGAGAAAAGTCAATGCGAAAAGTATTATGGGAATGATGACCCTCGGTCTGGACAATGGAGAAGATATTACGGTGATTGCCAACGGAGGAGACGAGCAGGAAGCGATCGACGGTATTGAGGCATATCTGACCAATCCGGAGAAGCAGTGTAAATAAAACATGCATGCACAGTACAGAAACAGAAGAAAGAGAAAAAGTGTTTGATGCGTGAATGCAGAGGAAGCAGGAGAAAAGAGATGTTTTTGCTGATCTTTTCTCCTGTTTTTTATTCCACTCCGTTGACGGGTTTTGCACGGAACCAGTAGGTATAAAAGTGGGAATAGCCAAGGGAACGGTACAGGCGGATGGCAGCTTCGTTCCCGTCCACAACCTGAAGATAAGACTTTGTGGCGCCGAGGCTCCGTCCTTTTTTCAGAATGGTCTGGCAGATGGAGCGGGCGTAATTCCGGTGCCGGTAATCCGGGTGGACGTGGATCGCGTACAGCCCGATGTACTCCCGGTCCAGAATTCCAAGGCCGGTGGCGATGATCGTTCCGGAAGCGTCGCAGATGGAAGCGCAGATTGTCTGCTTCGGAATCGCCCGGTACATGGAGGGTACGATCGTGCGGTGCATGATATTTGTGGTGCCCTTCAGGGCGAAAAGTCCTTCGATCCACTTCAGAGGAATGAAATTGCTGGTGGCAACGGTAACTTCCGGATCCAGCCCTGCGTCATCTTCCAGAGGGCGGGTCATTACATGGGTGGTATGCTGGATCTCATATCCGCGGTCCTCCAGATAACGGTCAAATTCAGGCGGGATCAGGGGGCTGATCTTAAAGATGCAGGGGGTTCCCCAGTTCCGGTAAATATCCTCACAGTAAGCCACTTTTTCCGGAAGCGGAAGAAGGGAAGGCCCGATCTGCTCGACGCTGTTGGTACGATGTGTATAAAAATAAGAAAAGCGGAGAATCCATCCATCATAGATCTGCATCTGGTGAGAAGGCCACGCGTTCAGTGAAAGGTCTTCAATTGTTTTTATTCTGGAATCCATAGTTGTCTGCTCCTTTCCAGTATAAAATCCAAAAAAATTTTATCATATTAAAGGAGAAAAATCCATATTTCTCTCCAATTCTTGCATTATTCAGAAAAAAGCGTTATAATAAAAACCCGAAAGATTCTGAACGAAACTATGTACATCCCAAAGATTCGATGGTAAAATAGGGATAACCGTTCAGGCATAACATGAACAACAGCGAAAATACAAACCAGCAAGAAGCCAATAAGGAGTAGAGAAATGTCGAAATTCTTAAAAGCAATTGTAAATATAGTATTGCTGGTCGCGATACTTTCAGCGGGGGCGCTGCTGATCCCTCCACTGCTGGGAGTCACGACCAAGGTATCGGACGGAACGGGAAACACCAATCTGAGCAGAGGTTCCGTGACTTACGCAACAAGTGCCCAGGCGACGGAACTTGAGGTCGGCGACCGGATCCTGCAGGAGGACAGCAACGGAAGCTACATATATACCGTATCCTCCATCGCGGCGGACACTTCCACCTATACGGTAACCGACGAGGTCAGCGGAAATACCACAGACCTGCAGCTGACCGGCGGAGTTCAGAAAGTCGCATTGACGGTTCCGGTGATCGGAATGCTTTCCCTGACCCTTCAGAGCAGAGAAGGAATTATCATCCTGGGACTTTGCGTAGCATTTCTGATCATTCTGTTTATCCTGTCTGAAGTCTGGAGAAAAGATGACGATGAGGACGAGGATGAAGACGAAGAGGAAGATGCCGATGAGGCAGAAGAAGACAGCGATGAGGAAGAAGAAAAGCCTCTGAGCCGAAAAGAAAAACGCCGTCTGAAAAAAGAAGCGCGCCGAAAAGCGAAAGAAGCAGAAGAAGAGGACGACGAAGAGGAGGATGTGGAAGAAGATGAGCAGAAGCCCGTCAAAGAATCCGCAGAAACCGAAACAGAACCGGAGCAGGATGAAGCCCTGACAGCGGCAGCCGTCAGTGAAGAAGCAGCAGAGACAGAAGAAGATGAAATGATCATCAGAGATCTGGAGGAAGAACCGGAAGAGAGCACAGTAGTTGACACTGGACATCTGAAAGCGGCGCCGATGCAGGAAGAAAAAGAAGAGATCCTGGAAGCCCTGGGAGAGGCAGCTCCGAAGAAGAGCGTAGAAGAGGAAGAAGCCGAAGCCCTGGAACGTTCCCTGGCAGAGGCAGTAGGGGAACTTCTGAACGAAGAAGAAAATGAAACACCGTCCGCAGACGTTACAGCGACAGCAAAAGAAGAGACAGAAAACAAAGATAATAATATAGAAGAAACAACAGAAACGGACAGCGAAGAAACAGAAGAGACCGAAGAAATCGCTTCAGCCGAAACCGAAGAACCCCAGGAAGAACCATCCGAGGAGGAACCCATCGAACTGGCAATCCCAATCCACACCGCAGAAGAACTCCTCAAAAAAGCCGAAGAAGCCGGCGACCACCCGGAAGTCATCGAAGACAAAGAAACCGGCGTAACCATCCTGGACTATTCCGACATCCTATAAAAACAAACCACATAATCCCTCACACCGATTCTGAACTATAATAATCAGAATAACAACAATAACCGCAACAACCACACCTCACCTACCGCACCCAACAACCAGAAAGCGGAGCGGCACCGGCGGCATGCGTGTGCGGCGGGCATCTGCAAAGATGTGAGAAACTCTTAACGTTCCGAAACCCTGCAGAACGGGACAGGCGAAGTGCCACAAGCACTGAGCCTGAGGAGCACTGAGCTGCGAAAACATAAAGCTTTCGGAGCGAATTGCTCCGGTGCCCGTCCTGCGGGGCTTCGGAACGTTTAGAGTTTCCACATCATTTGCAGCCGCCCGCCGCACACGCATGCCGCCGGTGCCGCTCCGCTTTCGTCCGCCTAATGTATTTGAAAAAAAACAAAAAAACCCTTGCATTCCCAAAAACTTTCCTGTATAATGCAGATGTTGTGACATTGATAGCGAAGAAGCGCGAGGTTGCTGTTCAGATAAATGTAACAGGTTTTCCGTGGAGCGAATGTCAAGTTAAGAAACTGGCGACAAGTCACTGTACAAACTAAACAAGCTGCCGTAAGGATATGCAAGATATCCTCCAGTCTGCAGAGCTGGCAAAGAAGGCAGAAACCGTGTGGAAACGTTGAGACACACACGGGTAAGTGTACAGTCACCGCTTGTCGTACTCGTAAAGTGCGAAAAGGAGGCGACTTTTTTTATGGCAAGTCAAGTAATGAGAATCACATTGAAGGCGTATGATCATCAGTTAGTGGATGCATCTGCACAGAAAATCATCGAAACTGTAAAGAAAAACGGAGCAAAGGTGAGCGGACCGGTGCCGCTTCCGACAAAGAAGGAAGTAGTAACAATCCTGCGTGCCGTACACAAGTACAAAGATTCCCGTGAGCAGTTCGAGCAGAGAACACACAAGAGACTGATCGACATCATCACACCTACCCAGAAGACAGTAGACGCACTGTCCAGACTGGAAATGCCGGCTGGTGTTTACATCGACATCAAGATGAAAAACAAATAAAAACCAGCACATTGATTAAGAAAGCAATGGATTGATATAGAAGCAACACGATGCATGGCGTTCGGATCCCCGAACAGCTATCCATTCTCAAGGAATCAACATCCCGGAACGGGTCATAGTGTTCCACTTATATCAACTGTATGCTAGAATGAACACCCATATGCGGTGTTCCGCTGTAGAGAAAACAGGAGGTAAAAGGAATGAAGAAAGCAATCTTAGCTACAAAAGTCGGAATGACTCAGATCTTCGACGAAAGCGGCGCATTAATCCCTGTAACTGTACTGCAGGCAGGTCCGTGTGTCGTAACACAGGTTAAGACCGTTGATAATGACGGTTACAGCGCAGTTCAGGTAGGCTTCTGTGACAAGAGAGAGAAGCTGGTGAACAAACCACTGAAAGGCCATTTTGACAAGGCAGGCGTATCTTACAAGAGATATCTGAAAGAATTCAAATTCGAAGATGCAGAAAGCTACGCATTAGGACAGGAAATCAAAGCTGATATCTTTGCAGCAGGCGACAAGATCGACGCAACTGCTGTCTCCAAAGGTAAAGGCTTCCAGGGTGCCATCAAGAGACATGGACAGTCCAGAGGACCTATGGCTCACGGTTCCAAATATCACCGTCATGCAGGTTCCAACGGTGCTTGTTCCGATCCGAGTAAGGTATTCAAAGGAAAGAGAATGCCAGGACAGATGGGTAACAAGAAAGTCACTATCCAGAACCTGGAGGTTGTCAGAGTAGACGCAGAAAACAACTTACTGTTAGTAAAAGGTGCAGTTCCTGGACCGAAGAAGTCCATGATCACCATCAAAGAGACAGTTAAGTCCGGCAAATAAGTTCGTTGAAAGGAGGAACATGACAGATGGCTAACGTATCTGTATATAATATGGAAGGCAAAGAAGTTGGCACAATGGAACTGAACGATGCAGTGTTCGGTGCGAAAGTAAACGAGCATCTCGTTCATCAGGCAGTTGTGCTTCAGCTTGCAAATAATCGTCAGGGTACTCAGAAAGCAAAAACCCGCTCAGAAGTAAGCGGAGGCGGAAGAAAGCCCTGGAGACAGAAAGGAACCGGTCATGCAAGACAGGGTTCAACAAGAGCTCCGCAGTGGACTGGCGGCGGCGTAGTATTCGCTCCGGTACCGAGAGACTACTCTTTCAAGATGAACAAGAAAGAGAAGAGAGC
>ERZ1673750.397-NODE-397-length-35426-cov-5.748862_pt1 | contig 35426 bp, 23 predicted proteins | sample MGYA00580203_ERZ1673750 | MGnify/ENA primary metagenome ERZ1673750 (study PRJEB41218, sample SAMN15661763) | gut metagenome | host: Homo sapiens | place: Canada: London | collected 2015-08-20/2019-03-30 | study: EMG produced TPA metagenomics assembly of... | reverse complement strand
GCCCCCCCCCCGACCCCGACGGCCGGAATCGCCTGTGTCGGGATACGCGGCGATTTCAGCCGTCACTTGGTGTAGGCGACGTTGTACAGCGGCAACAGGGTCTGGTTGAGGTTGATCGGGAAGCCGGTGACGCCCTTCGCGTACGCGGTGGTGACGCGGTAGTTGAACAGCCAGTCGGCGGGGGCGTCTTCGGACACCTTGCGTGCGGCTTCGGCGAGCAGCTTGTCGCGGTCGTCGTCGTTCGTGGCGGCGACGGCCTTGGCGTACAGGGCCTGGACCTCCTTGTTGTCGTAGTTGTAGTAGTAGGTCGGGTCGGCCCACTGGTAGAAGTCGTGGCTTTCGTTGTGGTCAACGAGCGAGATGTCGTAATTCCTGTTCGTATACACGTCCTGCAGCCACGTGGAGAATTCGACCACGTTGACCTTCAGGTCGATGCCGATCTTCTTGAGCTGGCTGCGCAGCTGGTCGCCGATCTCGGTGCCGTATATGTTCGCGTAGGTCAGGCTCAGCTGCAGCGGCTTCGATTCGGAGTATCCCGCCTCGGACATCAGCGACTTCGCCTTGTCAAGGTCGTACGGGTAGATGCCGGTCAGGTCCTCGTAGCCGGGGTCGAGGGAGGGGATCGGGCCGCCGAGGGCGGTGTCCGAACCGCCGCGCGAGGCGATGATCTCCTTATGGTTGATGGCGTAGCGAATCGCCTGGCGCACGCGCTTGTCGGAGGTCTTCGCTCCGGTGCCGTTGAACGCGAGCACGAATTTGTCGGTATCGTCACCGGCCTTGACCACGTAATGGTCGCTGTCCTTGGTGAACGGTTCGGCCAGGTTCTCGCTGATCGGCGCGAGCACCTGCACATCGCCGGACTTGAGCGCGTTCACGGCCGCGTTGTCGTCGGTGAAATACCGCACGACGACCGTGTCGGTCTTCGCCTTGTTGGCGCCCCAGTAGTTGGGGTTCGCCTTGAGCGTTATGGACGAGTTGGTGACGAACTTCTCGACGGTGTACGGGCCGGAGCCGATCGCCTGGGTCTTCGCGTCGTATTTCGCGTCCTTGTCGAACACGAGTCCGGGACGGCCGGTCAGCACCCACAGCAGGTTCGCGTACGGCGCGCTGAGCTTGAGTTCGACGGTGTTCGGGTCGCTTGCTTTGACGGAGACGAAGTTGACCAGCGAATCGGCGTCATGGTACTGCTTCGTGACGAGCTCGTTGATGGACCATGCCACGTCGTCGGCGTCGAGCTTGTCTCCGTTCGAGAACGTCATGCCGTCGTTGAGATGAAACGTGTATGTGGTGCCGTCGTCGCTGACATCCCATGCCTTCGCGATGGCTGGTACGACCTGATTGTGCTCGTCGCGCGCCACGAGTCCCTCGTAGACGTTGCCGATGAGTACCTGGTCGATGGCCGATCCGGCGGTGTTGCGGATGTCGAGGTTGGTGGGCGCGAGTTTCAACCCGATGGTGACCGTATCGTTCGCCTTGGCGCCCGTCGTGTCGTTTTTGCGTCCGGCGAACGCCGCGATGCATCCCGCGACGACGGCGACGACCGCGATCACGGCGACGATGGCGACGATCCACCATGTAGCCCGCCGGTGCCCGGCGGCGTTCTTGGCGCGGCTCTCCAGCTGCGCGTCCATGCTGGCCGCGGCGCTCTCGTTCGTCGCAGCGGTTTCCTGTGTGTTCAGATCTTCGTTGTCGGTTGCGCCGGCGTCGCCGTGCGCACCATGGTTTTCAGTCATGATTCCTCTTCATTTGTATTGTGATACTGCGGCTGGCCGCCCTTGCGGGTCGTCCGCCACAGGACATTGTAGCGTCAGGTCGAACCTGACTCGCGCGGATGCCGCGCTGGCGTTCTATCATGGGTGAAGGCATCCGTTCATGATGCGCCCACGCATCACGATTCATAAGGGGATTCGCATGCTCGTAGCGGTCGACATCGGCAACACCAACATCGTTCTCGGCTTCCTGGACGGCGACGACATCATCGGCACCTACCGAATCACGACGAAATCGAACCACACGTCCGACGAGTACGGCCTGATGATCACGCAGTTCCTCGCGCTGAGCGGTCTGCGTCCCTCTGATATCGATGACGTGATCATCGCGTCCGTCGTGCCGAAGGTCATGCACTCGTTCCGTGCAAGCATCATCAAGTTCCTGAACATCAATCCCATGGTGGTCGGCCCTGGAATCAAAACCGGCATCAACATTCGCATCGACGACCCGAAGTCGCTGGGTTCGGACTGCCTCGCCGACTGCGTGGGCGCGTATTACACGTACGGCGGTCCGGTGCTGGTCGCCGATTTCGGCACCGCCACGACGTTCAACTACGTCAATGACGAGGGCGTGATCACCTGCGGCCTGATCACCACGGGCATCCGCACGGCCGCGGCGGCCTTGTGGGGCGAGACGGCCCAGCTGCCCGAGGTGGAAATCACCAAGCCGAAATCCATTCTCGCCACAGGCACGAAGACCGCGATGCAGGCCGGACTCTACTACAACTTCCTCGGCGGCATCGAACGCACGATCCGGCAGTTCCGCATGGAGCTGGACGAGCCGTTCACCGTCGTGGCGACCGGCGGCCTGGGCCGCGTGTTCAAGGATGACACGGAGCTGATCGACGTGTATGACCCCGAGCTGATCTTCAAAGGCATGGCGCTGATCCACAGCCGCAACTCACATCGCTGAATCGCGCGGGCAGGCACAACGGGTTCGCGTGACCGGCTTCGGCATTGGCCACGCCGGCGCAGGTCATTTGATGGTGAAGCCCTGATTGACGCCGTACTCCTTGAGGTCGCGCTGCCATGCGGCGATGCCGCTCATCAGCGTGATCTTCTTGCCGGGTCGGTCCGGCAGTGTAATCGGACCGCCATCGTCATTGGTCAGTCCTGCGTCCTTGCGCGCCTTGGCCCGGTCGTATGCCTGCTTGGCCGCCGACCACGTGTATGCGTCTGCGGTGGCGCTGCGGAAGTCGCTGCGCGCGTACACTTCGAACGGCAGGTACTGGTATCCGACCGACACGGACTCCGCTGCCTCGGACAGCACCTCGTTGAACCGCTGCCCGCCGAAATACTCCACCTCGACGTGATGCTCACTGGTGACGGTGGTCTTGTTGAGGAATTCGCCGCTGTTCAACGTCGCATTGTCGGCCGGGAAGGCGCCACCATCGACGCGGGTCTTGATGCCGGATTTGTTGTGGCAGACATAGTCCACGAAACGGAATGCCGCTTCAGGCTTGCGTGTGGTGTGCAGCACGCCCAGCGCGGAGCCGCCGTTCTCGGCATTGGTGACCGTGCCGTCCTGAGTCGGCATGCGCGTGACGCGCCACAGTCCCGATGTGCCCGGCACGTCGGCCAGCAGCAGCGACGGCATCCAGGCTCCGGCGAACACGGAGGCGACCGACCCGCCACCCAGCGCACGTTTCCAATCCTCGGACCAGACTTTGAGATGGGTGTTGACCAGTCCCTCGTCGATCATGCGCTGCCAGAATTCGGTGAACGTCCTGGTTCCGGCGTCGCCCTTGAGATCGACGGTCACGGTCTTGCCGTCGGATGACGTATGGAAAGGCCGACCGCCCGCGAGCCATATCATCGCATTGTAGAAGCTGGCGTCACCGGCGTCTGCGGCGATGTACACGCCGATGTTTTTCAGCTTTTTCGCGGCCTCGTAATAATCATCCCATGTGGTGATCTTGGTCGCGTCGACACCGGCCTGGCGGAACGCGTCATCGTTGTAGAAGAACGCCATAGGCCCGGAATCCATGGGTAGCGCGTACGTGCGCTGCGCGAGCTGCACCGACGCCCAGGTGCCTGGGGTGAAGAACGAGCTGTAGCTGCCGACACGACCGGTGAGGTCCATCAGCTGGCCGCTCACCGCGTACTGCGGCAGGGCATAGTATTCGAGCTGCACCACGTCGGGCGTGCCGTACCCGTCCTGTATAGCGTTGTTGAGGTGGCCGTAGCCGCTGATGTTGTTCAGCTTCACGCGGACGTCTGGATTAGCCTTCTCGAAATCGGCGATCAGCGTCGTCATGCTGGGTTCCCACGACCAGACGGTGATGACGGTGCGTGTGTCCGGCTGCCCGCAGGAGGCGACCACCAGCGTCATCGCACAGATCGTGAGCAACGCCGAGATACGCAGGCGCAGCCGCCGCAACCGTGCCGATATCGTCATGTCATCTCCTTAGCGTGCTCGATGTATCGGGAAGAAATCGCTCATCGTAGAGTCTACACGCGCGCTGCAATAGGTGAAGATACGTGAAGGGGATGACCGAAGGTCACCGTATTCCGGTCATTACCACGCCAGATTGTTTGACTGCGAAGGTTACTTGACGATGTAGCCCTGATCCTTCGCGTAGTCCTTCAGAGCCTGTTCCCAAAGCGGCGACGCCATCGCTCAGCTTCTGGTTGCCGGTGTAGGACTTGCCAAGGTAGTCGCCGAAGATACCGCGGGCCTTGACCTTCGGGTCGCCAGTCAGGTTGATGGCGACCGTCTCGCCTTCGGTGGAGAACGGCGTCGCACTGGCCAGCCAGGTCATCGAGTCGTAGAAGCCGGCGCCACCGGTGTCGGACGTGATGTAGTAGTTGTCGCCAAGGGTGTGAATCTTCTTGGCGTCCTGATAGAACTCGTCCCAGGTCTTGTCGCCCTGGCCGGTGTTCACCAGGTTGACATTGATGCCGGTCTCCTTTTTTGAAGTCCTTGGCCACCTGAGTCAGCGTAGGCCCCAAGCCCACACGGTGATTTCCTTGACGTCGCCTTCCTGCTTCGGAGCGGAGCTGCTGCTTGAGTTGCCGCGCCCGGTAAGCGCCAGCGCCTTCTTTCCCATAAGGCGTATGTCGCGTGTCACCGCAAACATACGCCTTACCTAAGCCCTTACAGCCCAGTGTTCCCAACGATTATCGCCTGAGCACGACAACACCCGTCGGATCGATGGTGGCCCGCCCGTCGTCGACATGCGCGAGCGAAGCCGCGATGGCCTCCCCTTCAACGTCGACGGTCACCGGTTCATGGGTGCGGTTGAACACGAACTCGAAGTGGTTCGCCGCCACGGCGTCGGCGCGTTCGACACGCAGCACGCGGCCATCACCGGCGAGGTCCGACAGCCCCATGGAACCCAGCATCGCCGGCAGGCTCTTCGCAAGCCCCTGACGGCCCAGACGGCATCCGACATATACGGTCCGCCCGTCGCCATACCCGTTGGCCACGATGGCCGGCACCTCGTTCATGCCGGTCCAGCGTTCCGCCTTATAGGAGGCCAGTACCGTGGACGTGTCGGCCGTGGACGTGATCACGTCGGCGAAGTCATGCGCCACCGTGCCATTGTCCAGGTCGAGGTGATCCAATGCGCCCGGCATGTCGTTGCCCATCGGGGCGAACTCTTCGACGCGCACGCCGACGACGTCACGAATCGAGCCCGGGTAGCCGCCAAGCCAGATGTGGTCGTTCTCGTCACCCAATCCGGTGTAGTACGTCACGAACAACTTGCCGCCGTTCGCCACGAACTCCCGAACCCTACGGCTCGTCTCTTCGGACAGCATATACACGCACGGCAGCACGGCAATCTCGTAGGAATCCCAATCGGACCGCACCGGAACCACGTCGGCGGTGATGCCGTTGTCGGCAAGCGCGCGGAACCAATCCAACGGCTCGGTCCAATGATCGACCTGCTGGGTCGGGTTCGCGGTGTACTCGGTGGCCCACTGGGACTCGTAGTCGAACACGACGGCGACCTTGGACTTGACCGTCTTGGTGCCCATCAGACCCTCGTCGGACAGACGTCCCAGATCGGCGCCCAGCTCGCACACATCACGGAAGATCTGCGAATCCTCGCCCGCATGCGGCACCATCGAGGAGTGCCACTTCTCCGCGCCGGCCTTGGACTGTCGCCACTGGAAATAGCAGATGGCATCGGCGCCCATGGCGACCTGCGCGAGGGAGTCGCGCACGACCGAGCCCGGCTCCGCACGGTAGTTGATCGGACGCCAATTCACCGCGGAGGTGGAATGCTCCATCTGGAACCACGGTTCCTTGCGTGAAATGCCGTCCATCAGCGACGCGGCGTACGCAACCTCGTCGAGATGGGCCTCGCCCGGCGTGAAGTAGTGGTCGTTGGAGACGAAATCGACCTCCGCACCCCAGTCGTCATAGTCAAGCATCGAGCCGCCGGCGGACACCATGAAATTGGTGGTCAGCGGCAGACCCGGCGTGATGGACTCCAGCACGTCACGTTCGGCGATGTAGAGCTCCTTGAGCGCGTCGGAGCTGAACCGCTTGTAGTCGAGCAGCTTGCCCGGGTTCATGAAGTTGCCGTCACCGATGTAGCGAGGCGGGATGATCTCGGAGAAATCGTTCATGTGCTGGGCCCAGAACGCTGTTCCCCAGGCCTCGTTCACCGCGTCGATGGTCTTGTAGCGCTTCTTGCACCACTTCTGGAAGGCGCGCATGGCGTCGTCCGAGTAGTCGAAGCGGTTGTGGCAGCCGTATTCGTTGCTCACGTGCCAGGCCACCACGTATGGGTTGCCCTTGTAGTGCTCGGCCATACGACGGCACAGGTTCAGCGCGTACTCGCGGAACACAGGGCTCGTCGGGCGCCAATGCTCACGGGCACCCGGCCACACGGTGTCGCCGCGCTCGTCCTTCCACAGCACCTCCGGATGGGCCTGGGTCAGCCACATCGGCGGGGAGGCGGTGGCGGAGGCGAGGTCTACGGCGATGCCCGCCTTGCCGAGCTTATCGATGGCACGGTCCAGCCAGTCGAAATCGTACTTGCCTTCCTCCGGCTCGATCTTCGCCCATGAGAAGATGCCGACTGATACAAGGTTGACGCCGGCCTTCTTCATCAGACGGATATCATCGTCCCAGACCTCCTCCGGCCATTGGTCGGGATTGTAATCACCGCCATACCAGAGACGGGATTCGGCGCCCTTCAGCGGCTGCGGCCAACTGTGCTTTCTGCGTTTACTCATGTTCCGCTCCATTACTTGTTCATTGTCTGACGCCCCCGGCCGAACCGTCGCATCGACGAAAAATCAACTGTGACATGCGAGCGGGCTGGTGCCATATCGCGCCAGCCCGCATCGCACACGGTGAGCGTCCTTCCATATCATATACATGTTCCGTATGGAGAGCCAGCCGCTAGGCGCACGTCAAGACCGTCAGACGAACGTGACGCATGCTGCAAGCGGACACTGGCCCTCCCGCGAGATCACTCCTTGATGGCGCCGGCGGCGAGGCCGGACTGCCAGTACTTCTGCAGGCACAGGAACGCGATGACCAGCGGGATGATCGTGATCAGCGAGCCCGTGATGACCAGGTTCTGGATGGCTTGGCCGCCCGCAGTGGACGCTTGGTCCTTCCACTGGTTCAGACCGATGGTCAGCGGAAACCAGTCCGAGTCCTTCAACATGATCAGCGGCAGAAAGCAGTCGTTCCACGTGGCAACGATCGTGAACAGGGCCGCCAGCGCGATGCCCGGCACCGAGATCGAGCCGATGATCACCGCGGACACGGCCTTGCGGTCCGGGAAGCGGAACTTCGTCAAAGCGTAGCCGCCCATGATCGCCAGCAGGGTCGCGCCGCCCGCGCCCACCACCACATAGATCAGCGTGTTGACCAGCCAGCGCGCGAAGATGCCGTCGTCATAGGTGAACACCGTCACGATGTTGTCCCACAGCGCGAACGTCTTGCCAAAGCCCAGGCCGAACGCGCCTGTGAAGTCCGATTGGGTCTTCGTCGCGTTGATGAGCAGGGAGACGAACGGGAACAGGCAGCAGACCGCGAAGATCGGCACGATGAACACGACACCAACGCGAACGGCCACATGAACTTCCAACCACGCCAATCCCGCTTGTGCTTATTCACACGAGCCAAAGGCGACACACTCACCGATGTCATACCCCTCTCCTTCGAAGGACTCGAAGCGAAGCACACCGCACAGAACTTGCCACAACGCAACAGCTCATTGAACTTGTTCCGCGGAATGCACCCTCCATAAATGTTTGCGTTACCATAATATCAACATTGTTGGAATTGTCCACTTGAGGGTACGGCAAGCCATCAGGAGATGGTCTATACTGATGGTAACCAAAACATAGAAATGCCAAAAAAACAAGCAGGAACCATGGATCATTCGCAACCCGCTTCCATGCAGGACGTGGCGAAAGCCGCCAGCGTGTCGCCCCAGACGGTCTCACGAGTCGCCAACGGAAGCAATGCCGTCCGGCCGGAAACACGGCAGCGTGTGGAAGCCGCCATGGCCAAGCTGGGTTACCGGCCCAACTATGCGGCCAGGGCGCTTAAGCACGGCAAGTTCAAGGATGTCGGCGTCGTGCTGTTCAACATGCTCACCTATGGCAACGCGCGTATCCTCGGCGGCATCGCCGACGCGGCGAACAGCAATGGTTACGCCATCACGATGCAGTCCTTCGCACGCAATCGGGAACGCACCCTGCATGCCGCCATCGAGCGTATGAAGCAGCTTCCCGTGGACGGCGTCATCGCCGTCATGGAGGAGCACGTGACGGACTTCTCGGAGTTCCGCCCGCCCAAGGAGCTGCCGGTCGTCATCATCTCCGAGGAGCCCGCGAACTACTGCCCCACCATCGATGCCGACCAGTACGGCTGCTCAGCCGCCGTCGTGGACTATCTGCTCAGCAAGGGGCACAAGACCGTCTACCACATCGCCGGGCCGTCCTCGTCGCGAGCCGCGGAAAGCCGCGCGCAGGGGTGGCACGACACGCTCGACCAACTGGGGCTGCGCATCCCTCCGACCTATATGGGCGACTGGGAGGCGGACAGCGGATATCAGGCCGGACTCGCGCTGGCTCACGACCCCGATTGCACCGCGATCTATGCGGCCAACGACCAGATGGCGTATGGCGCGATGCTCGGATTGCAGGCCGCCGGCAAACGCGTGCCGGAAGACGTCAGCATCGTCGGAGTGGACGATTCGCTGAGCGGGACGATTCCACGGCTGTCGCTGACCACCATGCGCATGAAATTCAACGACATCGGACGCGAGGCGTTCTTCATGACCAAGCGTCTGTGCGAGGGCCTTCGAGTGCCTTCGGGCGTGAAGACCGTGGTTCCCGCGGAGCTGGTGGAACGCGGGTCGGTGCGCGACCTGGAATCCTAGACGACGAATCTCAAGCGATAATGGCTTCGGTCTCGCCGGTGTCGAACGGGCGAGACCGAGGTCATTATCCGTTCAGCGCCGGCGATTCGTCAGAGGTTCGCCGGCTACATAACGCCTTACGTTCTCCAATGCGATACATCCGGTCGATGCCTTCCGCCGTGCGGGTCGGGTCACGACGCACTCCCAGCGTGTTCGCGCCCATGGCCTTGCATATGCTGGCGAAATGCGAGCCGATGCCCCCGGTGCCGACCACCAGCACCGTGGAGCCGCGCACGCTCAGCGCACGGCCGACATCGTGCCATCGCCGCTCCCCTTGTTGACGGGCATATATCGACATTGTAGGCGCACGGAATATTGCCGCGACGCCGGTGATAAAAATGACGATGCGCCGGCCCGTCTTTTCTAGGAGACGGGCCGGCGCATCAGACGGCCGGAGAACCGATGTTACCGGTTGGACTTACGCTTGGCTTCAAGCGTCACGACCGCACCCGCTACCATCGCGAGCGCAGCGAAGACAACGCCCATTGTGGAGGCGCCGGTCTTTGCGATCACGTCGCCGGGCTTCTTGCCGTCGCCGGGCTTGTTGCCTTCACCAGGCTTGTTGCCTTCACCAGGCTTTTCACCTTCACCGCCGGGGGTCGTCGGCTTGGTCTTCAGCGCGTCGATCGCCGCAGACAGAGCCGCCTCAGCGGCATCGACATCATCCTGGCTCACCTTGTCGTCGTCATAGACCTTGAGCGCTGCGGCGAGCTTGTCATCAAGCACCTTGAGCGACTCGTCCGTATAGGCGGAACGGTCGATCGCCTGAGCCTTGGTGATCGTGGCGTGCAGCTTGTCCTTGTTGACTTCGGTCGGAGGCTTCTCGCCACCCTTCTTGGTGAACGTCAGCTCATACGTGACTGGGGACGTCACACCATCCGGGAAGCGGTATCCGTCGGCGGGCTCGGCGGTGACCGTGACGGTCACGTTCTCATCGCCCACGTTCACTACGGAACCAGCGGCCAACACCTTGCCGTCGACCTTGTACACGACTCCCTCGATGTCGGGGATGGTGTATGTATCGGCATCATCGTCCACTGTCGGCTTCTGCGGGGTGGCGACCTTGTCCTCCTCTACGGCCGTGGGCAGCAACTCGACATTCATTTCCGCCGCGGAGCCGAAGTTCGATCCGGAATAATCGGTCTTGATGACAAACTTGACGTACCGTCCGTTCTTGGGGGTCAGCTTGATGCGCTGCGTGTAGGCGACGTTCTTCAACGTGCCCGAGGCCACAGAGGCTCCAAAATCGTTGGGATCGTCGGAGACATACACCTCGTAATCCTTGGCGGCACCGTTATTGTTGCCGTCGATACGGGCGAGGTAGTCGAAGTAGGCGACGTTCTCACGCGATTCGCCGAGATCGAGAGTCACCCAATGCGGGGCGGACGCGGCGGTCGGGCTGTACTGGGAGTGCCAGTTCGTCGACGAGTCGCCGTCGAGCGCCTTCGCCGCCTCTGCGCCGGAGTTCTGCGACGACTGGGCGTGCACGCTGATCTCATCCTGCGGGACATACACGCGGGAGGCCGGTGCAGTGGCGGAATCGGCCACGACCCAGCCGGCGTCGTCCTTGCCGAGTGCCTTCAGCGCCTGCTTCAGCGTCAGCCCGGCGGTCATGCCGTCGAAGCTCGCGGTGGTGGCTTTGTCGCTTTCGCCGTATGTCGTCACGGTGATGGGCTCGTCCTTGGTGCCGTAGCCGAAGACGGCGAAGTCCCCGGTCAGCTCGGTGCCCGCCTTGACGAAGATCACGGAGCCTGGCGCGACGGTCACATCGTGCAGCTGCTCGATCGACGTCATGGGCTTGTCCTTCGTGAATCCATCTCCCGCGGTCTGCGCCGTCGGGTCGATGTAGTAGGCGCGGGCACCGGTCTGAATCTCGGATTCGGTGTGGAACACCTCAAGACGGCTCAGACGCACCGGACCGCGGGAGGAGTTGACCACCAGACGGATGGCATCGATGTTCTGGGACGTGAAGCGAAGGTCGCGCTGCTGCCCGACCGTCGTCATAGTCGCCAGATTCGTCCATGTTCCATTGACTCGTCCCTGCAGGGTGGCGCTTTCGATCTGCTGGCCGGCATTGCGCACGTCCTCGGAGATCTTCACTGCATCCACGGCGACAGCGCTGCCCAGATCGATGGTGTACGTCGGCGTATTGCCCACGGCCTCGTCGGAGGAGAGCTTCGAACCGTCGGTCAGCTTCGGGGCCGCTACCGCGGTGCCGTTCGCGGACGCGGCGACGGTCGCGCTCTTGCCCAGGGCAAGATCGGTGCCGTAGCGTCGGGCGAGCTCCTCGCCCAGCCCCTTAAGTCCCGCGGCATCCGCATCGGCGAGCTTGCCGGTATCGGACGGTGGGACGTTCAGCAGATACTGCGAGTTGCGTCCCGTGGACTGCTCGTAGTACTTCACGACTTCGGCTACGGACGCCGGCGATTGGCTGGCATGGTAGAACCATCCGGGCCGGTTCTTGGCGTCGACTTCGGCCGGATACCAGTGCAGCTGGTTGGCGGCGCCGCTGCGGATCTCGGACAGCACGCTCGACATGGTGCCAAGCGTACCGTCGGCGGCCATCTGGCCAGGCTTGAGCGACACCTTGTCTACGCCGTCGTTGTATGCCGCCTGCGGGCTCCACTCGGTCTGACGGGCCCAGCCGTCCTCGTTGCCTACCCATCGGGCATCGTATGCGGCGTTGGCCTGAATTGCCTGGGGCTGAAGCTGGCGGATCATCTTGTAGAACACGCCATAGTCGTAATGCTCAGTGCCTGCGGTGTTGCCTTGGGCACCGTCGAACCAGACCTCGGAGATGTCGCCGTACTCAGTCAGCAGCTCATAGAGCTGGTTGAGCATGTAGGCGCCGTACTCCGTGGCCTTGTACTTGAACGTGGGCAGTTTGCCGGAAGCCACCTTGTCGGCGCGGTCGTCGTTCTCCACCAGCGTGGGGATCGTGCGCTCGACGCGTGCGGAGCCGTTGCCCCAGACGCCCTTCTTCTCCATGTAGGAATCGGCCGGCGAATAGTAGATACCGACCTTCAGGCCGTACTTCTTCGCCGAGGCGACAATCTTGCGGAACAGGTCCTTCTCCCCCGTGCGCTTGGCGACGGCGGTGTTTGCCCAGTCGTGCTCGGTGTTGTACCGCGAGTCGTACAGCTCGAAGCCGTCATGGTGCTTGACCGTCACCATGATCATCTTGAAGCCACCGTCGGCGAAGGACTTCGCCCACTGGTCGGTGTCGAGGCCGGTCGGGTTGATGCGGGAGGGATCCTCGTTACCGTGACCCCACTCCTGGTTGTAGTACGTGTTGATGCCGTAATGGAGGAAACCGATCTGACCCCAGTCGATGTAGTCGGCCTGCCCTTCGGTCGGACGCAGCTTGGACAGCTTGGTCTTAAGCGCGGCCTCGCACTCGGCGGGCTTCACGTCGAAGGTATTCGCCTCCTTGATGCCCGACGTGTCGCAGCTGACCTGAGAGTAGACCAGCTTGAATTCGTTGGTGGTGAAGTTCGCGGAGGTTTTGGCCAGGCGGATCTCGCTCAGCGAGCCGACGAAGCCGCGGCTGAGCGCGTCGGTATGCACGTCGTTGCCGAAGCCGACCTTGCCCTTGATGCTCGAATTCAGGTAAGCCAGACCGGTGATGTTCTTGGTCTGGGCGTCGCCGCCATCCACGCGCATGACGAGCTTCGCGCCGGTGCCGGCCTTATTGGGCACGTACGCCACCGACACGACGTGCTCCGCACCCGTGGCGGCCGCGGACTCGATCTTGTGGTCGGTCCAATTATTGCCGGACTTGGTGGAGGCGCCGAACACGAGCTTGTTCGACTCGTAGCGCAGGAACAGGTTGCCGCCCGCGCCGAACAGGGTCTGGTTGTCGCCGGTCTGCGTCGGGGTGAAGCGCAGCTCCGCGACCAGCGGGCGGGTGATGGCCTCGTTGTCACCGAGGGTGAAGTCCGTGGGCGTGAAATCGAATCCGGCCGTGCCGCCGCCCAGCGTGACGGCGGAGTTCGAGATGGACGGATTGGCTGAGCGCGACACCAGCGAGCCCAGCATCTGCTCGCCGCTCGCCGCGGTATATGAGGTGCCGCTGAACGTGCCGTTGAAATCGACATGCAGTAGCTGGGATGCGTCAAGAATCTCCCACGGGGCGTTCGAATCGGCGACACGCGCGCGGAACACGTCACCGGCAAGACCGCGGCTCGCCGCGCCGGAAGCGGGGTTCACCTCGTAGCCGATCCCGAACTTGTTCTCGACGGAATCGCTGACGGCCGCGAGCTCACCGGCCGCGGAGGTGGCGGTCTCGCCGGCCACGCCATCCACCGACAACTGCAACGTCGAGGCAGTGCCGTCGGCTCCCGGCAGATATGTCAGCTGGATGATGTGCTTCACATTGTTGGAAGGCAGCGTCACGGACTTTGTGTAGTCGTTCCATGTACTGCCGGAAGGGTTCGTGGAGAAGCCGTATTCGAGGTTGCTGCCGTTCGCCCGCACGAAGATGTTGCCCATGGCGGAGAACAATGTGGCGAGGTTGCTGGGCGTCTGCGTCGTACGGTATTCCATTTCGGCGCGGAATCCCTTGTTCACCTTCCCGCTCGCGCTGAAGCTCGCGGTCGAGGTGAATGTCACGCCGTTGGTGCCGCCAGCGAGGGTGATGCCGCCGCCGTCAAGCTTGGTCGGTATGCTGCCGTGCTTGGTCACGGAGCCCTTCGCCACCTCGTCGCCACCTGTGGTGTAGGTGTCTGCAGCGAACGTGCCGCCGAACGACACATCGAGGTATTCCATCGGATCCGCCGCCACCGCGACGTTCGGCAATGCCACGAACGCGAGCGCCGAGACCGCTATCAATGCGGTGAGTCTGCGCAGCCACGAACGCGAGCATCCTCTTGATGCTGTGTGTAGCATATTTCAATCCTCTATAATTTTGAACATTCTTGTACTTCTTGCCGGAATCTTTGCCCCGGAGGCACGACATCGTTCCGCCAAGTGTTCAGATTCCCGCAGACAGTCTATCAGATCAGGCTGATTTAAGGTACCCTATGCAGGAGTTCGACATATGACGATGCCGGAGAGCATTGGACTCTCCGGCACCGGTCATGTTCAGCCCCTACGGCGCTTGATGGTCAGCAGCACCGTCGCAGCGCTGGCGAGCGCCATGACCGCGACCGATATCGCGGTCACGTTCACGCCGGTCGCCGACAGCGGAGGCTTGGGTTTGTCGCAGGTCTCATACCCATGATCGCTGGTTCTCGCATAGTACGTCGCACACATTATCATCACCTCGTCAATCGCCCGGTAACGCAAGCATAACGCGGAACAACAAAAGAGGTCCCGCCGTTGAACGGCAGGACCACTTCATGCATTCCACGCGCCCGTGCGTCACGCAGCCGGCACGGTCGGCTCACCACGGCATCACGCCTTGGCGACCTCCACACCCAGCTCGGCGCCTTCCTTCACCGCGAAGGAGGTGGACAGCGTCTCATGGGCGATCAGATCGCGGAACCGCTCGACATCGGCCACATTGGCGGACGGCACGGTCAGCACCAGGGCGATGCGATCGGCGATGTCCAGGTCGGCGGCCTTGCGGGCGTCCTGCACGGCGCGAATCACGTCGCGGGCGTAGCCCTCGGCCTCCAGGTCGGCGGTCAGCACGGTATCGAGGATCACGAAACCGCCGGTGGGCAGAGCGGCCGACACGGAAGCGTCGGCCTCGGCGGCGTTCTCCTCCTCCACGCGGTTGATTAACTCGTATTCGCCGGCCTCCAGCGCAACCTCGCCGTTCGGCGTCTCGACGACCGGAGCACCGGTCGCGGCATCGACGTGCCAGGCACCGGTCTTGGACGCCTTGATGGCGAACTGGACCTGCTTGCCGAGGCGCGGGCCGGCGGCGCGGGCGTTGACCTTCAGCTCGTGCACGATCTTCAGCCCCTGCGAACCGGCATCCTCCATCGTGCAGAACTCAATATCCTTTATATTAAGCTCTGACTTGAGAATTTCGTCGTACGCCTTGACGGCGTCCACATCCTCGACCACGACGGTGAGCTTGGCGAGCGGCTGGCGCACACGGATCTGGGCGGCCTTGCGCAACGACAGAGTGCCGGAGACGATCTCGCGCACCTTCTCCATCGCGTCCACCAGTGCCGGGTCGTCGACCAGCACACGGCCAAGCTCGGTCGCCTCACCGGTCTTCTCGTCCGCGACGTACGGCCAATCGGCCAGATGCACGGATTCACCGCCGGTCAGGCCACGCCACACGGATTCGGACTCCATCGGGGCGAGCGGCGCGAGAACGCGCATGAACACCTCAAGCACGGTGTACAGCGTGTTGAACGCGTTCGCGTCCTCCTTCCAGAAGCGGTCACGGGTGTTGCGGATGTACCAGTTGGTGAGCACGTCGATGAAGTCACTTGCCGCATCGCACGCGTCAGAAATCGCGAACTCGTCGAGCGACTTCTCTACACGCTCTACGAGCCTGCGGGTGCGGGCCAGCAGGTAACGGTCCATCTCGGGCAGACCCGCCACCTCGTCCGCGCGCAGCTGACGGGCGTCGAAGCCGGCCCCGCCATTGGCCGCGTTCGCATACAGCGTGAAGAAGTAGTAGGAGCTCCACACCGGCAGCATGACCTGGCGCACGGTGTCGCGGATGCCCTCAGCGGTAACAATGAGGTTGCCGCCGCGCAGGATTGGCGACGACATAAGGAACCAGCGCATGGCGTCGGAACCGTACTTGTCGAACACGCCGTTCACGTCCGGGTAGTTGCGCAGGTGCTTCGACATCTTCTGGCCGTCGGAACCGAGCACGATGCCGTGGCAGATCACGTTCTTGAACGCCGGGCGGTCGAACAGCGCGGTGGCCATCACGTGCAGCAGGTAGAACCAGCCGCGAGTCTGGCCGATGTATTCGACAATGTAATCGGCCGGGAAGTGCTGCTCGAACTTCTCCTTGTTCTCGAACGGGTAGTGGAACTGCGCGAACGACATCGAACCGGATTCGAACCAGCAATCGAGCACGTCGCTGATACGGTGCATGTGGCTCTTGCCGGTCGGGTCGTCCGGGTTGACGCGCGTGAGGTTGTCGATCCACGGACGGTGCATGTTGACGTTGCCGTCCTTGTCGCGCGGGTAGTCGCCGAAGTCGGCCTTGAGCTCCTCCAACGAACCGTACACGTCGACGCGCGGGTACTTCGGGTCATCGCTCACCCACACCGGGATCGGCGAACCCCAGAAGCGGTTGCGGGAGATCGACCAGTCGCGCGCGTTGGCGAGCCACTTACCGAACTGGCCGTCCTTGACATTCTCAGGAATCCAGTTGATCTGCTGGTTGAGCTCCAACAGGCGCGGCTTGATCTTCGTCACCGACACGAACCAGGAGCTCACAGGCTTGTAGATCAGCGGCGTGGCGCAACGCCAGCAATGCGGGTAGGAGTGCACATAGCTCTTCTCCTGGAACAGGATCGCGCGATGCTCGGCCGGGATCTCGGCCAGCGGGCCGTCTCCGTTGCGCAGGTTGCGCAGAATCGGCTTGTTCGCGTCGAACACGTACATACCCTCGTAATCGGGGCACTGCGCGGTGAAGCGGCAGCCGGCGTCGAGCACGTCAGTGCTCTTGATGCCGTGCGCGTTCAGCGTGTTCATATCGTCCTCACCATAGGGAGCCTGGTGAACCAGGCCGGTACCCTCGACGGTGTCTACGTAGTCCGCGGTAAAGATTTGGTAGCCTTCGGGCCCCGGCACGTTGCCCTCAGACTCGGCTTTGTCGCCAGCGAAGTACGGGAACACCGGCCAGTAACGCCAACCGGCCATCTCGGAGCCCTTGAGCTCGCGCACGACCTCGTAATCCTCGCCGAGCTCCTTCTCGTACTTGGAGAGCAGGGGCTTGCCGAAGTAGAACTTCTTGCCGGCGTACTTGCCCTGCGTCGGGCGCACCTCGACATAGTCAATGTCAGCGCCGACGACGATCGCGAAGTTGGTGGGCACGGTCCACGGCGTGGTGGTCCAGAAGACCGCGTAGGCGTCCTCCTCGTCGCGCAGCTTCACGGCCACCGACACGGTGGTGTCCTGACGATCCTGATACACGTCGGCGTCCATGCGCAGCTCGTGCGCCGAAAGCGGCGTCTGATCCTTCGGGCAGTACGGCAGCACGCGGTAGCCCTGGTACGCCAGGCCCTTCTCGTACAGCTGCTTGAACGCCCACATCACCGACTCCATGTACGGGATGTTCAGCGTCTTGTACCCGTGCTCGAAGTCGACCCAGCGGGCCTGACGATGCACGTAATCCTGCCATTCGTGCGTGTACTTCAGGACGGAGGCGCGGCAGGCGTCATTGAACTTGTCGATGCCCATCTTCTCGATCTGGTCGACCGAGTCGATGCCGAGCTCCTTCTGCGCCTCCAGCTCGGCGGGCAGACCGTGCGTGTCCCAGCCGAACACGCGGTTGACCTTGCGGCCCTTCATGGTCTGGTAGCGCGGGATCACGTCCTTCGCGTAACCGGTCAGCAGGTGGCCGTAGTGCGGCAGGCCGTTCGCGAACGGCGGGCCGTCGAAGAACACGAACTCGTTCTGACTATGGTCGCCGGAAGGGTTGCGTTCAACGGACTTGTTGAAGGTGTCGTCCTTGTCCCAATACTTCAGGACGGTTTCCTCCATGTTGGGGAAACTCGGGTTCGGCGCGACGCTGGCGGTCTCGCCGCCCTCGTTCGCCTTGGGATACACGTGGGAATTGGTGGTTTCGCTCACCATTGCTCTCCTCGATGTCGCATTGCACTGGTCCTACGGGAGCTGGCTATAGCGAACCATTCACGGGAAGAACAGGGATTGAGACGGCCGTTCGCCACACCGGCGGCATATATGCGCCGGCGATGTCCTCGCGGCCGGAACCCTTGTTCCGCCCGGAACGGCCGTCATGGCCATTCCCGCCTACGAGGACGATGATCGGCGGCATGCCCTCAGGCTGCCGACCGCCACCGCGGTACCACCTCGCTTGTCGCTCGCATCCGGCCATCCTAAGACGGCGAAAACTCGCGACCGCTTGTGTTCGGCTGTGACGGGCCGATCCCGTCGGTTCTACTCAGCTTCGTGCCGTCGACGTTCGATCGACCGTCATGAAGCTTTTCTTCCGAAGACTCCCCGCTGATAACGGATCATCGCCTTGACTTCGGTGCATATCCTATCACGGTGTGTGGCCGACGGAACCGGAGTGGCCGCGAACGCCGTCTGCTCGCGGCCAGGCAATCATGCGAGGCCCGAAATCCGACCATCATGCCGGATGTACGCCGACGCTCAATCGCGCACGATGCTGCCGACGATCCCCGAGACAATGGACATGATGAGAGAGCCGAGCACCGCCCACCAGAACCCGTGCACCAACACGCCAACACCGAACAGACTGATTGCCAACCATGAGGCGAGCCGCATGAACAGCCAGTTGATGACCAGATACAGCAGCCCGAACGTGAGAATCGAAAACGGCAGCGCGATCAGCTGCGTCACCGGCTTGATCGAGGCGTTGATCAGCGCCATGAACAGCGCGAACACTGCGATTCCCAAAATCGGAGGCTGCCCCACCGCGGTCATGCCGGGCAGAAGCACCACCATCACCGCGGCCGCAACCGTCAGCACCAGCCATCGTATCAGAAAATCCTTCATGGCGCCCATCTTATGCCATCCAGGCCGTCACCGATCAGTTGCGATGTGCCGGTTCGGTGCATTCATCATATGTCGGGCACGATCATCGAGAACGATTGCACTTAAGGGCACAATCGCCGCCTAAAGACCCAGACCACCCTCAGTCGGCTCCGCCGACAGCTCCCGCCAGCAGGAGCCAGCATGCAACTCCAATACGACGTCAGGGCGGAAATCGTCGATTACGTTCCGCGGATTCTTCGGCTACCATGCAAACAGGAGGACGACGATGACTACAAAGGAAACGGCGGCGGCGACCACGACGAAGCAGGCAGCCGCCCGGCAACGGGCGTTCGCGCAACTGGACGCGACCTTCCGCTCAGGAGTCACCCGGCCACTGCGCTGGCGAAAGGCGCAACTCGACGCGATGGCCCGAATGCTGAGGCAGAATGCCACCGTCATCGCCCGTGCGGTACGCGCCGACCTGGGCAAACCCGCCGCGGAGACCGCGCTGATGGAAATCGGGCTGGTGCTCGATGAGATTCGCTTCATCAAGCCACGCCTCGGCAGGTGGGCGGCGCGGCATCCCAAGCCGATGCATTACCTGCTGCAGCCCGCAGTCGGCTGGACAGTCGCCGAGCCGAAAGGCGTGGCGCTCATCATCTCGCCGTGGAACTATCCGGTGCTGCTCAGTTTCGAGCCTATGGCGGACGCGATCGCCGCAGGCAATTGCGTGTGCATGAAACCATCGGAGCTGTCTCCGCACACCAGCGGCGTGATGGCGGACCTCATCGCACGGTACATGGACCCGCAGGCGTTCCTCGTGGTTCAGGGAGGGCAGCAGGAGACGACAAAGCTGCTGGAGCAGCCGTTCAATCACATCTTCTACACCGGCGGAGGAAAAGTCGGTTCGATAGTCATGGCCGCCGCCGCGAAGCATCTCACACCGGTCACTTTGGAGCTCGGAGGCAAGTCGCCGGTGTTCGTCGACCGTACCGCGAACCTCGACGTCGCCGCGCGGCGCATCGCCTGGGGGCGGTTCATCAACGCCGGGCAGACCTGCGTGGCACCCGACTATGTGCTCGCAACGTCCGACGTCATCGAGCCGCTGGCAGGAAAGATCGCCGAGGCCGTCACGCGGTTCTTCGGCTCAGACCCGCAACATTCCGACAGTTTCGGACGCATCATCAACGCCCGGCATTTCGACCGGCTGACTGCGCTGCTACCCGATCCGAAGAGCCCCGCCACCGGACGCACGGTATGCGGGGGCAATACCAGACGCGATGACCTCTACATCGCACCGACCGTGCTATTGGGCGTCAAACCCGATGCGCCGGTGATGCAGGAGGAGATATTCGGCCCGATTCTGCCCATTCTGGAAGTCGCCGACGCGAAAGCCGCAGTGGAATTCATCAACGCCCGGCCACGCCCGCTGGCGGCCTACGCGTTCACGGGCAGCAAGAGGGTACGGCGGATGTTCGAGCGCGAAGTCAGTTGCGGAGCGCTGGGATTCAACCTGCCGCTTGGCCATCTGATCTCCAGTCGGCTGCCGTTCGGCGGCGTGGGAGCTTCGGGCATGGGCTCATATCACGGCAAGGCCGGGTTCCTGGAGTTCAGTCATGTCAAGACCGTGGTCGGCAAGCCCGCGGTGCCGGATACGCTTTCGCTGGTGTATCCGCCGTATGACGGCTTGAAGAAGATACTGATTTCGGCGGTCAGTCATACGCCGAGAGTGCGGTAGCGGGACACGGCGCACCTCCCGCTGACGGGAGGTGACGCGCAGCGCCAGCGGGTGGTGACCACCCCAGTCGGCTCAGCCGACAGCCCCCGTCAGCGGGGACGTTACAGTGTTCCAGTCAGCTCCGCCGACAGCCCTTCGGGCCCTGCAATTATGGACGGGCTAAGCATGATTGTTCCGCTGGCTCACTATCGTTCGCTCTTCGCCTACAAACCGCACCGCTGTTTGCTTGACGGCTCAGCCCGTCAACGGGGACATAATGTAAAAGCCCCTCGCGATGAGGGGCTTTATCGATGAGTAGGACTTGTTACTTGGCTTCGTTGGTGGTGAGCATGGCCTTGGTGACCTGTTGGTAGAGATCCTCGTAGCCGCCGGGCGTGGAGGCGGGCAGCACGACGGTCTTGGTGTTGTTCGACTCGGACAGCGAGCGCATCACATCAAGGTACTGGTTGAACAGCACGACGTTGTTGACGTCGTTGATGTCCATGCCCACGGCCTGCAGGCTCTTGATCTGGTCGACGATGCCGTTTGCGATCTCACGACGGTAGTTGGCCTGGCCCTCACCCTGGAGTCGGGTCTTCTCGGCGTCCGCAGCGGCCTGCGTCTCGATCTGGATGCGCTGCGCCTCGGCACGCTGGCGGGTGGCCTCCTTCTCACGCTGCGCGGCGTTGATGGAGTCCATCGCGCTCTTGACCTGCGGGCTCGGGTCAATGGCGGTGATCAGCGTCTTGACGACGGTGAAGCCGAAGCGCGCCATCTCGGCGCCGACCGTCTTCTGCACGTCGAAGGCGACGTCGTCCTTGCGGGCGAAGGCGTCATCGAGGCTGAGCGCCGGGATCGCGGAACGCAGCGCGTCCTCCATGTAGCTTCTGAGCTGTCCGGCGGGATCGCGCAGCTCATAGTATGCGGTGGCGACGTTCTCAGGATTGACACGGAACTGCGTCGAAGCGACGACCGTGACGAACACGTTGTCGAGCGTCTTGGTTTCCAGCTGCACGTTCAGCTGGGAGACTCGCATGTTCGTCTTCGTCGAGATGCGGTCGACGAACGGGATCTTGGCGTGGATGCCGGCGAACTGGACCTTATTGTATTTGCCGAACCGTTCGATGATGTATGCCTGCTGTTGCGGCACGATGAAAATCGAGGCGCACAGCACGGCGAGGACGATGACGACGATGACGCCCAACATGATCAGAGCACCCGTCATTCCCACCAGAACACCCATCATTCCTCCTTGCCTGGTGTTGCCACACCCTACTTCGGGCGCGATGTCTATTCCATCCTATCCGAAAACGACGGGCTTTCAGTGAAAGCTCACATAAAATTCAAGAGTTGTTCGCCGTGTGGCCCTTCTTCGTCTCACCGTACGGGACGGCGGCATGCCCGCGTCTACTCCCCGTATGCGCCGGCTATGGCCCGGTCAAGGTCGGCCATCAGGTCTCCCGCGTCCTCAAGACCGATGGACAGACGAATCAGATCGTCGCTCACACCGGCGGCCTTGCGATACGATTCCGGCACCTCGCGGTGAGTGATGTTCGCGGGGTCGACGATCAGCGACCTTGCGTCGCCGATATTTGGCACGTATGAGAACAGCTTCACGCCGTCGAGGATGCGGCGCACACGGTCCGCGCCGCCTTCCACCTTGAACGAGAGGATCTGGCCGACGCCTCGGGGGAAGTATTTCCCGGCGAGCGCATGATACGGCGAGTCCGGCAACCCTGAATAATTCACCGACACGACATGCGGCGTGTGTTCGAGGTGCCCGGCGATGGCCGTCGCCGTTTCGACCTGGCGGGCGACCCGCTGCGGCAGCGTCTCCAGTCCGATCAGCTGCAGGTATGCGTTGAACGGGCTTTGCACGGCACCGAACGTGCGCAGGTATTTGACGCGGATGCGCCTGATGAACGCTTCGGAGCCAAACGCCCCGGAGAAGCTGCGCTGGTTGCCGTCGATGTCGGCGATGACCTGCTCAGGCCGCGTGAATTGCAGGAAACGGCCGTTCGCCCAGTCGAACCGTCCGGCGTCGACGATCACGCCGCCGATGGCGTTGCCATGCCCGGTGATGCCCTTGGTGGTCGAATGCACAACGATGTCGGCGCCGAATTCGATCGGGCGCAGCAGGTACGGCGTCGGCACGGTGTTGTCGAGAATCAGCGCCAGTCCGTGCCGGTGCGCCAGATCGGCCAGCGGACGGATATCGGTGATGGCGGTGTTCGGGTTGGCGACCGTCTCGGCGAAGATGGCACGGGTCGCGGGACCGATCAGAGACTCGATCTCATGCAGGTCGTTGATGTCCTTGACGAAATCAGCGTGGATGCCGAACTGCGGCAGGAAGTCGCCGAGCGCATCGACTGACGCCCCATACAGGTTCGTCGGCGCGATGATGCGGCCACCGCCCTCCCCCGCGCACATCAGCGCGTATGACACCGCGGCCATGCCCGACGACACCGCCACCGCGCTGACGCCACCCTCCAGGGCGGCGAGCCGGCGTTCGAGCGCATCGACGGTCGGATTGGCGACTCTGGAATACTCGAACCCGGATATCTCACCGGCGGCCAGATCACGGCCACGAGCGGCGTTCTCCAAATCGAAGGCGGCGGAGGCGTAGATGGGTACGCTGACCGCATTGTCGTTGCGGTTCGCATTATACCCGCCATGAACCGCAAGCGTGCTGAAATCAGCCATTCCCAAATCCCTTTCATCCGCATGACCGCCAAAACAACGAACACCGACCGCCATATTTCTTCAAGACACGACAGTGCGGGCGTCATTGCCATGAACGTCGACGCCCGCACGGCCCGCACCGCATGATAGGCACGGTACGCGACCCTATGCGGCCACTTCCGTCGTCAGCCGGTCGAGCACCTGACCGCTTACGCCGTCGATGTCCAGCGCCTCGAACGCCTTGTCGAAGCCCTGCCCCAGATCCTCGATCAGGTCAGACACGTCCTCGATGCCCACCGACAGACGCACCAGCTCGTCGGTGATGCCCACCTTGAGACGCTCCTCGCGAGGCAGCTCGAAATGCGTCATGCGGCATGGCAGCTCGGCGAGGCTTTCCACCGCGCCCAGACTGACGGCGAGATGGAACACGTGCAGGTTGTCGAGCACGATGGACGGGTCGACCCCCGGCACCACTTCGAAGGACAGCACGCCGCCGAACCCCTTGAGTCCATTCTCGGCGAGCAGACGGTTGCGGTCGCCATACACGCCCGGGTAATGCACGGCCCGAACGAGCGGATGCGCCAGCAGGTATTCCGCCACGGCCTGTGCGTTGCGCTGCTGACACTCCATGCGCAGCGCCAACGTCTGGATGCCACGGCGCACGTCGTTGCATTCGGTCGGGGCGAGCACGCCGCCGAACCGGTTCTGCGCGAAGTAGATGCCATTGCCGACCTCATCGTCCAACACCACCACAAGGCCGGCGTTCACCTCGGAATGGCCTGCCAGGTATTTGGTGGCCGAATGGATGACGATATCCGCGCCCAAATCGAGCGGCTGCTGCAGGTACGGGGTGACGAACGTGTTGTCGACGATGGACAGCGCGCCGTATCGGTGCGCGATGGCCGAGATGCGGTTGACGTTGCTGATCTGCAGCAGCGGGTTGGTCAGCGTCTCGAAATATACGGCGCTGGCCGCGCGGCCGCCTCTGTCGCGCCCGCTGATCGCGGCGTCGAGCGCCTCGTAGTCGGCGGTGTCGACGCTGTCGAACTCCAGCCCGCGCTCGGCGAAGTACTCGTTGAACAGCGAATACGTGCCGCCGTAGATGTTCTTGCCGACCACGATGCGGTCCCCGGATTTGAAGATGGACAGCACCGCGTGAATCGCGGCGAGTCCGGACGCGAACGCGAAGCCGCGAGTCCCGTGCTCCAGCTGGGCGATCTGCTTTTCCAGAAAGTCGCGGGTCGGGTTGCCGCTGCGCGCATAATCCCAGCGGGGCATGGCGTTGACCGATTCGACAGCGTATGTGGATGAGTTGTAGATGGGCGGGTTGACGGCTCCGGTGTTGTTGTCGTTGACCGGCAATCCGTGGACCAGCTGAGTGTTGAACCTCGTCATGAGCACCCCCTGCGGTTTTTCTTGGCGGGTTTCCCGATGAACCCCGCGTGACCCTTATGAAGGTAGTCAGCGGCCGGCGGCCTCGCAACCCGGACGGCATACACATTATTTATAGGATGCTCAAAACCCTTGCAAACACTGGATTTTCACGACTTGCACAGCATCTTTGACGACCGGCAAGAGCCACTTGCGACACGCACGGAATATTCTGGCGGCAACCAAGGCGCGACTAAGTGCGACATGGCTTCGCGCAGAAACCGACGCTACGACCCATCGGCCATCGTGATGTTCGTCACATCCGGGCCCTGTAGGGCATTTGGTCTCACCCCGGCAGCGGAATCGGGCGATATGCTGGAGTGACGCCGGCGGGATCCACGCGCCGGAGGGACCCAAGCAAAGGAGCTCGCCCATGACCACCGTAGCCATCGTCGGATGCACTCACGCGGGAACGTTCGCCGCCACATCCATCCTCAAGCAGCATCCCGACTGGACGGTCCACGTATTCGAACGCAACGACTCGCTGTCGTTCCTTTCCTGCGGCATCGCGCTGTGGGTCGGCGACCACGTGTCCGACCCGAAGCGCATGTTCTATTCGTCGCCGAAGGCCCTCGCCGAAGCCGGTGCCACGATGCACATGCGCCACGACGTGCTCGATGTGGATGTCGCCGGCAAGGTGTTGCGCGCCCGTGACATGAACACCGGGGAAGTCGGCGAATACCGATACGACAAACTGGTGATCACCACCGGTTCCGCGCCCGTGGTGCCGCCGATCGACGGGCTGGACGAGGCGCTCGAATCGGGACGCGTGCTGCTGTGCAAGAACTGGGACCATGCGATGGCGATCAAGGAGCGCGCGGGCAGCGCGAAATCGGCCGTCGTGATCGGCGCGGGGTACATCGGCGCGGAGATCGCCGAGCAGTTCAGCGAAATCGGCGTGAAGACCACGCTGGTGGATGCGCTGGACCGCGTGCTGGCGAACAATTTCGACGCGACCATCACCGATGACGTGGAGCAGGCGTTCGACGAGCATGGCGTGACCCTGGCGCTCGGCCAGAAGGTGACGGCGTTCCGGCCGGCGGCCGGCAGCGACGGGATCGAGGGCTCCGGCGTGACCGTGGTCACCGAGAAGGGCGAGTACACGGCCGATATGGCGATCCTGGGCGCCGGATTCCGCCCGAACACCGCGTTGTTCGCGGATCAGCTGCGTATGCTGAAGAACGGGGCGATCGTCATCGACGACTACATGCGCGCCTCATTACCGGACAACACGGTGCTCGACGACGTATTCGCGGCGGGCGACAGCGCCACGGTCCGATACAACCCGACCGGCGCGGACGATTACATCCCGCTCGCCACCAATGCGGTGCGGCAGGGGCTGCTCATCGGCGAGAACATCGTCGCCGCGACGAAGCGGTATCCCGGCACGCAGGCCACCAGCGCAGTGCAGTTGTACGATCTGGCGATGTCCGCCACGGGACTCACCGCCGGCGGCGCGAAACGCCGAGGCATCGCCGCGAAATCGACGACGATCACGCAGGATTACCGCCCCGATTTCATGCTCACCACCACGCCGGTGACGACCACGCTGGTGTGGAGCCCGGTCACCCGGCGCATCCTGGGTGCGCAGTTCCTGTCGAAGCATGACATCTCGCAGGCGGCGAACGTCGTGTCCGTGGCCATTCAGGCGGGGTTCACGATCGATCAGCTCGCCGGCGCCGACCTGTTCTTCCAGCCGAACTTCAGCCAACCGATCAATTTCGTCGGAGCCGTGGCCATTCAGGCAGTGGCCGAAAGCTGACCCCAATCGTTGACTCGCGCTCAACGCGGATACGAAAGCCCCGATCATTGGGAAACGGCCATTCCGGTTCTCGTATCCGCGGCTAATGCGAGCGCACGATTCGCATCAGCCGCGTGACCTGTTCGGCGGTGCGGGCCACGTTCGCACGGGCGTCGCGCAGCAGCTCATCGAGGCTCGCGGCACCCGGCGCGGCACCGAAGACCGCATCGATGCCGCGCCCGTGCAGACACTCGATGCCGTCGCCGACGTGGCCGGCGATGGCAATCACCGGTTTGCCGTGCCGCTTCGCCACGGAGGCGACCCCGACCGGCGTCTTGCCGAACATGGTCTGCGCGTCAATCGAACCTTCGCCGGTGAACACGATGTCCGCCCATTGCGCGGCGGCATCCAGCCCGGACTGCTCGATCACCAAGTCGATGCCCGGGCGAAAATCGGCGTGCAGCACGGCGAGCAGCGCCATGCCGATGCCGCCCGCCGCCCCGGCTCCGGGATGATCGGCGATGGGCGTGCGGGTACGGTGGTCAGGACGGGAACGGTGGCCAGGAGACGATGATTCGGCCACGGCCGCTTCGACTTTTCCGCCATCGCCATTCCGTTCGGCGGGCACCTGTTCAGCGAGCGCACGTTCGATGACCGACGAGACGTGCCGCAGGGCGCCGTCCAACAGCGTCACGTCTTCGCGACTCGCGCCCTTCTGCGGGCCGAACACCGCGCTGGCGCCCTCGGGGCCGGTCAGCGGATTGGTCACATCGCAGGCGGCGATGACATGCACGTCGCCAAGCCGTCTGTCCAGACCGCTCAGGTCAACGCGCTCCACTTCGGCGAGCGCCGCCCCGCCCGGCCGCACGTCACGCCCGTCATGGTCAAGCAGCCGCACCCCCAACGCCTGCAGGAGACCGCAGCCCGCGTCGTTGGTGGCGCTGCCGCCGAGCCCGACGATGATCGTCTCGGCGCCGGCGTCGAGCGCGGCCCGGATCAGTTCGCCCGTGCCGTATGACGTCGTGGCCTTCGGGTCGCGTTCGGATGGGCGCAGCAGCGCCAGTCCGCTGGCGGCGGCGGTCTCCACGACCGCGGTGCGGCCGTCGCCGAGCAGCGCGAACCCGGCCTGCACTGGGCGTCCGAGGGGATCGTGCGCGCTGGCCGTCAGCATTGTGCCGCCGGTGGCGTCGGCCAGCGCCCGCGCGGTTCCCTCTCCCCCGTCAGCCATGGGCAGGCATCGTATTTCGGCGTCGGGGTCGCCGCGGCGGATGCCTTCGGCCATGGCCCGTGCCGCCTCGGCGGCGGTCAGGCTCTCCTTGAAGGAATCAGGCGCACATAGGTATCGCATCGCCGGATCACGCCTGCTATTCGGTGCGCAGCGCGGTGGCCGGGTCCTGCTTGGCGGCCTTGCGCGACGGAATCAGGCCGCCGATAAGGGTGAGCACCATGCTGAGCACCACCAGGATCACCGCTCCGGCCACCGGCAGCGCGGCGTTCACGTCGTTGGTGCCGATGAAATGGTGCAGCACCTGGTTGCCTGGTATGAGCAGCAGCAGCGTCACGCCTATGCCGATCAGGCCGGCGCACAGGCCGATGAGTCCGGTCTCCGCGTTGAACACCTGCGACACATTGCGCTTCGAGGCGCCCATCGCGCGCAGGATGCCGATCTCCTTGGTGCGTTCCAGCACCGAGATGTACGTGATGATGCCGATCATGATCGACGACACCACCAGCGACACGGACACGAACGCGATCAGCACATAGGAGATCACGTTGATGATCGTCGTCACCGAGCTCATCATCAGGCCGACGTAATCGGTGTAGACGATCTTGTCGGCCTTGGGCACGGTCTTGTTGTAGTCGGTGATGGCCTTGGACACGTGGTCCTTGTTCTCGAAGCTGTCGGTGTAGATGTTGATCGTCGAGGGCACGTCCCGGCTCACCACGCCGAACGCGGCGAGGTTGTCGTCATACGTGCCGGTCGAGACGTACTGGTCGTAGATCTTGACCAGCACGTCCTGCGAGGCGGTGGCGATGTACTGGTCGAAGCTGTCGGCGAGCTGCTGCTCGCTCATCGCCGCCATCCGCTGCCCGCCCGCGGCTGACTGCCCGGCCTGCCCGGGCTGAGCCGACTGCGCTGACTGCGACTGCGACTGCATCATGGCCTTGGCCATGTTCGCCTTGTCGCTCACGCCGAGCGAGGCCACATAGGTCTTGGCATCAGCGGCCTTCGCCGCGTCGTCCAACGGCGAGAACGCCAGGCCGTTGAGCACGTCGCGGGTCTTGTCCTTCTCCTGGTCGGTGACGATGGCGCTGGAGTTCGCATGGTCGATCAGCTCGTCGGTCAGTGCGCGGGTGTAGCCGATTCCGGTGGCCAGCGGCGTGGCGGAGGCGTCCTTGATCGGCTTGACCATGCCCACGATCTTCAGCTGCTCCGCCGAGTCGAAGCGCTTTGCGATGGCGTCCGCGTCGTCGCCGATGTACGTGTAGTCGCCGTTCGCGTCCTTCACGTACTGGTCTGCGGCGGGTATCATGGCCAGCTTCTGCCCCATCGCCGTCGCGTAGTCGATCTTGCCGGTGGGTGTCTTGACCGTATCGCCGTCGTTGATCTTGTTCATCATGTCGGTGTAGTCGCTGGCCTTGAGCAGGCCCAGCTCATACAGCGTGGTGAGCGGTACCTTGTTGTCGTCGTCAAGCACGAGCACGACCTGGTCCTTGCCGGTCGGCCATGCGCCCTTGACCACGCGGTAGTTGTCGGTGATGACCTTGCTGATGAGCTGATCGTCCTTCGCCCCCGGCATGATTTCATGGAACGAGTCGGGCGACGCGCTCGTGTCGGTCTTGCCGGTCAGCACCGTCATCTGCATGCTCGTCATGTCGGACATGCTCGACGACTGGCCCATCGAGCTCATCCGCGCAGCGTTCGATGTCGAATCGGACTTGGCACCGATGGTGACGCCGTTCGCGGTGGCCAGCGTGCCGTCGGGATCGTGGCTGAACACGGAGAACTTCACGTCGTACGTGTATTGGATGCCGGTTTCGCCGACATATTGGCGAACCTCGCTGTTGGGGTCGTCCAGATACTTCTTGAAATCGGTGAGGTTGTTCTTCGTGATGCTGCTCGTCAGGCTGGAGGTCTGCTTGATGCTGCGGTCGTCCGGGTAGATGCCGTCGTTCTTCGCCGATCTGCCTCCGGTCTCCTTGCCGCCCGCCTGGGCGCCCATGATGCTGGTCATGTCGAAGGTCTGCGAGTCGATGGTGATCGGATAGGCGGTCATCGTGTCGCGCTGTATGCTGTCGATGTACGCGTTGACGCCGGTGGAAACCGACAGGATCAGGGCGATGCCGATGATGCCGATAGACCCGGCAAACGAGGTGAGCAGCGTACGGCCCTTCTTGGTCCTCAGATTGTTGAAGCTCAGCGCGATGGACGTGGCGAGCGACATCGAGGCCTTGCCCAGCCTCTTGTGTACGGGTGCCTCGGACGCGCCCTCCTCGACCTCGTACGGGTCGGAATCGCTGCGGATCACGCCGTCGCGCAGCTGGACGGTTCTGGTGGCGTACTGCTCGGCGAGCTCGGGATTATGTGTGACCATGACCACCAGACGGTCCTTCGCCACCTCCTTGAGCAGGTTCATGATCTGCACGGACGTGTCGGAGTCGAGCGCTCCGGTCGGCTCGTCGGCCAGCACGATGTCCGGGTCGTTGACCAGGGCGCGGGCGATGGCGACGCGCTGCATCTGCCCGCCGGACAGCTGGTTCGGCTTCTTGTTGATGTGGTCGCCCAGCCCGACCTGTTCGAGGGCCTTGCGGGCACGCTCCCGCCGTTCGGTACGGGATACGCCGGAGATCGTCAGCGCGAGCTCCACGTTCGACAGAATCGTCTGGTGCGGAATCAGGTTGTAGCTTTGGAACACGAAGCCGATCGTGTGGTTGCGGTACGAATCCCAGTCACGGTCCTTGTACCGTTTGGTGGAGACCCCGTTGATGATCAGGTCGCCGCTGTCGTACCGGTCCAGGCCGCCGATGATGTTGAGCAGCGTGGTCTTGCCGGAACCCGACGGGCCCAATATCGCCACGAATTCGCTGTCGCGCAGGTTCAGGCTGACGTCATCCAACGCCTTCTGCACAAAATCGCCGGTCTTGTATTGCTTGGAAATCGACTTGATCTGCAGCACGATGCTCCCCTTATTACCCATGGGTGGTTCGTCGTATGTCTCCATGATTTGCGGTATGACACCACTGTATCCGACCCGTTCCCCCAGCGCCTCGTGATTCACCGCAAGCATGGGGAATAAAACCGACAACAAACGACTTTGTGTCGCTTTGGCATGACGGAACCGTGACGGCCCTCGCGCGTCAAGTGTGTGTATCAAGCATGCTTTGCGTTTTTTTAGCGCCCCCCTCAGCAGTTTTCCCATACAGTCGAAACCATGACAGGACTCACTACATCTGAAGTCGAAGAACGCCGCGCGCGAGGCGAGGGCGAAACCGGGGCGCGAAGCGTCACCAAATCGACAGGCGCGATACTGCGCGAGAACATCTGCACGCTGTTCAACGCACTGAACTTCGCTATAGCGATACTGCTGTTCGCGGTCGGCGCGTACTCCAACATGCTGTTCATCGCGATCATCATCCTCAACATCGTCATCGGCATCGTGCAGGAATTCAAGGCGAAGAAACTCGTCGACGAGCTGACGATCCTCAACCAGCCGCACGCGGTGGTGCTGCGCGACGGCAAGGAGACGACCATCGAGGCCGGCGACATCGTCAAGGACGATGTCATGGTGCTGGATTCCGGCAAGCAGATCTGCAACGACGCCGTGGTCATCGACGGCCGTCTGGAAGTCAACGAATCGCTGCTGACCGGCGAAAGCGACTCCATCGACAAGACCGCCGGCAGCGAGCTGTATTCCGGCAGCTCGGTGATTTCCGGCCGCGCGTACGCCCGTGTGACGCACGTCGGCGACGAGAACTACACGAATTCGCTGATCAACGAGGTGCGCCAGGAGAAGCGCGTGCACTCCGAGCTGCTGGATTCGATGCGCAAGGTCACCCGGTTCACCAGCTTCCTGATCATCCCGCTGGGCGTGCTGCTGTTCGTCGAGGCGATGTTCCTGCGGCACTCCGGCACGTACGACGCCGTGGTGTCGTCCGCCGCGGCGCTGCTCGGCATGCTGCCGAAGGGACTGGTGCTGCTGATCTCCGTGTCGCTGGCCACCGGCGTGATCCGCCTCGCGAAGGCCAAGATCCTCGTGCAGAACATCTATTCGCTGGAGACGCTGGCGCATGTGGACGTGCTGTGCCTCGACAAGACCGGCACGCTGACGGACGGCAACATGAGCGTGGACCGGATCGTGCCGCTCGGCGAGCGCGGTGCCGCCGAGGATTCCGACGCGCTGCTGCGCGCCTACCTGGACGCCAGCGAGGACAACAACGTGACCATCGCGGCGCTGCGCGCCCATTTCGGTGCCGACGGCTCCACCGCCGATGCCGGGCAGCCCGCGGCACCCGCCGGCGACGGCCGTTTCGCCGCGCAGGCCATCATCCCGTTCTCGTCGAAGCGCAAATGGGGCGCCATCACGATGCGCGCAACAGCTGGTGCGGCAGACGCGCCTCGCCACACGCAGGAGGGCGAGTCGGCCGCGGCGGCGACCGGAACCGTGTTCCTGGGCGCCCCGGAGCGCATCCTTGGCGTGAACCTGCCCGATGAGGCGGCCGCGCTGATGGGTCAGGGACTGCGTCTGATCGCCGTCGGATACCTGCCCGGCGCGTGGACGGACGAGGAGCGTCTGCCGGATGCGCTGCAGCCGATGTTCCTGATCGCGCTGCGCGACAACATCCGCCCGCGGGCCAAGGAGACGCTGGCGTACTTCCGTGACCAGGGCGTCGACGTGAAGGTCATCTCCGGCGACCATCCCGACACCGTCGCCGCCGTCGCCCGGCAGGCCGGCCTGGAGCGTTGGCGTGACGTCATCGACATGACCTCGGTGCCGGCGGACGCCCCGGATTCCACGTTCGACGACGTCGCCGGCCGATACACGGTGTTCTCTCGCGTCACCCCCAAGCAGAAGCGCCAGCTGGTGCAGGCGATGCAGCGGGCCGGGCATCAGGTCGCGATGACCGGCGACGGCGTGAATGACCTGCTCGCCCTGCGCGAGGCCGACTGCTCGATCGCCATCGCCTCCGGGTCGGACGCCGCGCGCCAGATCTCGCAGGTCGTGCTGCTCGACTCCGATTTCACCTACCTGCCGCAGGTGGTGCTGGAGGGCCGCAAGGTCGTCAACAACGTGACCCGCACGGCCGCCGTGTTCTTCATCAAGACGATCTACTCGGTGCTGGTGTCGTTCTTCTGCCTGGCTTTGAACGTCCCGTTCCCGTTCATTCCGATCCAGATCACGCTTGTCGATGCCTGCATCGAGGCGTGGCCGTCGTTCCTGACGATATTCGAATCGGACACGCGACGCATCCGCGGCCGGTTCCTGCCCACTGCGCTCGGCAAGGCGGCGCCGTTCGCGATCGTCGTCACCGGCATGATCATCGCATTCAGCCTCATCGCTCCGTTCGGCGAGACGCAGAACCGCACGGTCATGTTCGCGCTGCTGGTCGCCGCGTCGATGGTCGCCGTGATCAAGAGCTGCGTGCCGTTCACGAAGATCCGCGTGTTCGTCTGCGTGACGATGGTGCTGGGTGCCCCGTTCGCGCTGCTCATCCTGCCGCACCTGTTCGAAGTGGTTGCGATGACCGGCCCGATGTGGGCATGGTTCGCGGTGGCGTTCGTGGTGATGATGGCCGTCACCGCCGCGATCATCGCGGCGCAGCGGGCATGGCTGCGGTCCCGGCGCTGACCGGCGAGCGATTCCCCGTGATGCCGGCGTGGCTTGGCATCAGATGCGTCTGGACTTTCGGCGGGAGCGGCAGCAGTCGTGTTGTCCACAGGGACGATAGACTGTATGCGGTTTCATTGTTTTTCCGTGAATCCCCGCAGGGGCTGTGTCGCCGAACGGCCGCAGCGGCGGTCTGGCAGCGGCAGCCGAGATCGGCCGGATCCCGTAATAATGCAGCTTGCGCAGCACGTGTGCATAGGCCTCGTCCAGCGTCCTGCGCTGCTCCTCGATGGCGGCGCCGGTCCTCAAGCAGCGCGACGATGTCGTCGATATGCTCCGGCTCGTCGGCCTCGAACGCGAAGAACCGCTTGAGGTCCTCGATGGACATGTCGGCGACCTCGCGGATTGTGCATCGTTCCATGCTCGACATCGTAGCCGCGAGGATGACACGCCGGCGCCCTTGCACTCAAGCCAACTTGAAGCGTGACAATGGAGACATCGGACCGATCGACGACACCTGGAGGCACCCATGTTCGAACCCACCGGCACCTACGCGCCCGCCACGACGCGCTACGACACCATGCTGTACAAGCGCTGCGGCGCCAGCGGCCTGAAGCTCCCGGCCATATCGCTGGGCTTCTGGCACAACTTCGGCGACATCACGCCCTACGACCAGATGAAGGCCCTGGTGCTCACCGCATTCGACCACGGCATCACGCACTTCGACCTGGCCAACAACTACGGCCCCGAACCCGGCGCCGCGGAGAAGAACGCGGGACGGCTGATCCGGCAATACCTCGCCGCCCACCGCGACGAACTGGTCATCAGCACCAAGGCCGGCTACGAGATGTGGTCGGGCCCGTACGGCGATTGGGGCAGCCGCAAATACCTGCTCGCCTCACTCGACCAGAGCCTGGAACGCCTGGGACTCGACTACGTCGACATCTTCTACCATCACCGTCCGGACCCCGAGACCCCTTTGGAGGAAACGATGGGCGCGCTCGCCCAGGCCGTCGCCAGCGGCAAGGTGCTCTATGTGGGCCTGTCGAACTACGACGGGCCACAGCTGGAGCGGGCGGCGACGATCCTCGATGAACTGCACGTGCCGTTCATCATCAACCAGAACAAATACAACATCTTCGACCGCACCGTCGAGCGCAACGGGCTCAAGGACACCGCCAAGCACCTGGGCAAGGGTCTCATCACGTTCTGCCCGCTCGCGCAGGGTCTGCTGACCGACCGGTATCTCAACGGCATCCCCGCGGATTCGCGCGTGGCGCACGATCCGCGCTTCCTGCACGCCGACGACGTGACGCGCGTCCACGGCCAGATCATGGCCCTGAACGAGATCGCCAAGCAGCGCGGGCAGACGCTCGCCGAGATGTCGCTCGCCTGGCTGCTGCACGACGACGCCGTGACCAGCGTGCTCGCCGGCGCATCCAAGCCGCAGCAAATCATCGACAACATCGGGGCGCTGAAGAACACGGACTTCAGCGACGAGGAGCTGAAAGCCATCGACGAGATCTCCATGCAGTGACGAATACCGCTGGAAGTCGCATCCGGAAACGGCTCCCAGCGTACCGGAAGGAAACGTACCGGCATATATTCATGCCAATCACAGCACAGCTTCCAAGATGGTGGAGTGATATGGAGGTTGTCGGCAAGAGCCGGCGAGGTCACTCAAGGTAACCCCACAATTGAAACCCCCTTCTCTCCTCTCCTTCTCACCCGGCCCTTTTGGGCCGGGTTTCCTTTTCTTCGGAGCCTGCGACACCGGAAAGCCGACGACGGCGAATCGTATCGCAATGGTGATGTACAGTAGTGAGTTCGCCACGACCATTACGAGGCGGCTTCATGCCGCCGGGAGGAGACACCGATGCTGCCCGACGGGACACTGCCCGACGATTATGTCGTACTGGATCTGGAAACCACCGGTGTCAGCTGGTATCGGGACACCATCATCGAGTTCGGAGCGGTGAAGGTCGTCGACCGCAAGCCCGTCGACACCTATCAGCAGTTGGTCAATCCGATGCGCAATCTCAATCCGTTCATCACGCAGCTGACCGGCATCACGCCGGACATGCTCGAACCGGCACCGACGCTGGACACCGTGCTGCCCGACTTCCTGCGCTGGTGCGGCGACGACGCGATGATCGGGCACAACATCATGCAGTTCGACATCAAGTTCATCGACCTGGCGGCGCAGCGCATCCTGCACCATGCGGTGCCGAACCGCATCATCGATACGTTGCAGAT
>ERZ1673750.386-NODE-386-length-36453-cov-5.968844_pt1 | contig 36453 bp, 29 predicted proteins | sample MGYA00580203_ERZ1673750 | MGnify/ENA primary metagenome ERZ1673750 (study PRJEB41218, sample SAMN15661763) | gut metagenome | host: Homo sapiens | place: Canada: London | collected 2015-08-20/2019-03-30 | study: EMG produced TPA metagenomics assembly of... | reverse complement strand
TGGTGACTTTCATATGCGTCCCCATCTCATTGGCAATAATGCCTGCCAGCGTCGTCTTACCCAGACCGGGCGGTCCATAGAACAGGACATGATCCAGCACATCCCCTCTCTGCTTTGCCGCTTCGATATAAACTTTCAGATTTTCCTTGGTCTTTTCCTGACCGATATAGTCGTCCAGAGTCTGAGGACGAAGAGTCCCTTCTATTTTAATATCTTCTTCCAGCACCTCTGTGGTAATCATTCTCTTTCCCATACCCGCTCCTTAAAACAGATACTTCAGTGCAGCTTTCAGGACCGCTTCCGTGTCCATGTCCGCCGCGCCCGCTACCTTCTTCACTGCCTGCAGCGCCTCTGTACCGGAATATCCCAGAGCCACAAGGGCCTGCACCGCTTCGCTGGACGCATCCTCGCCGGCCTGCACTGTCTCTTTCGCCTGAGTTGCGGCAAGCTTCTGTTCAAAAGCTTCCTCCAGACTGAATTTATCCTTCAGTTCCAGGATCAGCTTCTGCGCCGTCTTTTTTCCAATCCCCGGCGCTTTGGCAATCGCCGCCGCATCGTCAGCAAGCACCGCGAAACGAAGCGTGTCGGCGCTCATCGCAGAAAGAACCCCGATTGCCGCCTTCGGTCCGATTCCATTGACGCCGATCAGCAGACGGTAGACCTGCAGATCGTCACGGGTCAGAAAACCAAACAGCTGGAGCGCATCCTCCCTGACATTCAGATAGGTATAAATTTTCAGTTCTTCTCCTTCCCGCAGCCCGGAATCCAGGACGCTGGAGGGAACAAATATCTCATAACCGATCCCTCCGTTTTCCAGGATCAGACGATCGGAAGTCACTTCTTCTACAATTCCCTTGATGTATCCTATCATTTTCTTTTCCTTTCCAATGCACCCGTCAATTATAACAGATGTTTCCGGCAGACGCAAGTGGACCCGGCAGGCGAAAAAAAACCATTTTCCTGTTGCTTTATGCGGATGGCGGGTTTTATAATGTAGGAAATTCTATTTCAGAGGTGTACGTATGAAAATTGTTTCCTGTTTTTTTACTCCGGATTTTCCTGTTCCGGAACGTTTTCTGTCCGGGATGGATATTTTTTTTGACATCGAAACCACTGGCCTGAACTGGCGCAGGTCGCATCTTTATCTGATCGGCGCCGCGATCTACCATCCCGAATCGAAGATTTGGGAGCTGATCCAGTGGTTTGCGGATGAGCCGGCGCGGGAACTGGACCTGCTGGATGCTTTTGCGGAGTTTCTTGTGCCGTTTCAACGGATCATTCATTATAACGGCGCCGGATTTGACCTTCCTTATCTGCAGAAGAAATATGAGTTTTACCGCCGGGAAGTTCCTTTTTGCGAGATGGATACCCTGGATCTGTACCGCAAATTCCGTCCATTTCAGAAACTGTTCGGTCTTCCCTCCATGAAACAGAAATCCCTGGAAGCATTTGCCGGTTTTTCCCGTGAGGATACCTTCAGCGGCGGAGATCTGATCTATGCGTATGAGGAATATCTTGCCTCTGCAAATCCTGCACTGCTGAAAACACTGTATCTTCACAACAAAGAGGATGTATTGGGCATGGTACAGATTCTTTCTCTTTATGGGCTGGCAGATCTTTTCTCCGGCAATTTTACGATTTCCGGGATTACACTCAGCCCTCCTTCGCTGATTCTCAGCCTGTCCCTGGAAGTTCCTGTCTTTCTTCCGTTTACCAGGAAATCAGGCGTCTTTTCTGTGACGGCGGACCAGAAGCTGGCTCGCCTGGAAATTCAGGGACAGCAGAGAGAACTGAAATTTTTCTTTCCAAATTATAAGGATTATTATTACCTCCCTCTGGAAGACACCGCGATCCATAAGAGCGTCGGCGCTTACGTGGATGCCGAACACAGAGAAAAAGCCAAAGCATCCAACTGCTATCAGCGCCATCAGAGTCTGTTCTTCCCACAGCCGTCCGAAATCATTTCGCCGGTTTTTCGGGAAGAATATAAAGCAAAGGAATGTTTCTTTGAGTGGAAGGATTCTCTATCGGAAGAAAAAGATCTTCTTTCTCAGTACGCAGCAGCTGTACTGTCACACCTGGGTCACCTGTGAAGTAGCATCATAGCTTTCCTTCCTTTGATCCGTCTTTTTCTGCGTCTGCATTCTCTTCCTTCCGCTCATCCTGCTTTTTCATCTTCTGAATATGGTTCAGATGTGGATAGGCATCCACGAACCGTCGGATTGAACGATCCAGCAGCTTTTTGCTTTTTTCCCGGGTAATTCCCAGCTTTTCCGCATGTTCCAGGATCTCCCGTTTCACCTTCTCCCTTCGCTGGTTCAGTTCTTCCTTTTTTCCTGTTCCATAATCAACCAGTCCATCCAGCTTCTGACTGCCTTCCTGACGCAGAGTTTCCATATAATTCTTCATGATCTTCCGCGCCTTTCCCGGATAAACCCGTACCTTATGGCCTGTCTCCCGGCGAAAAGCGGAAAATTTCTGTCGGGCCTCTTCCGCCGCACCGGTGAGACGGTTTTTCTGCAGAATTTCCAGAAATTCTGCCCGAAGCTGTTCCATTTTTCTGATCTTGTGATCCATCGTAAATGCCGCTGCCGCCGATATTCCGAAATCAATACAGTAGATCAAAGTAATTACAACAATTACCACTTTTCCCGCACGGACATCGATCTGTCGGAAGATCCAACTCACCCATGGCTGCAGAATATAAAACATCAGAAGCGTAAACACTCCCCAGCAGACTGTACTCTCCGGGCAGATCTTTCCCTGAAAATTCCACTTTTTCTCTGTATAATCCCACCATCTGGTATGAAATACAGCCTCCAACACCTCAGCTGTTACAAATTCCAGAATCGTCGCAAGGACAGCACCGCAGAAAAACAACGGCAGCCATTGCCCAGCCAAAGGCCGCAAAATCAGGTAAACGGAAAGCGCCCCAAATCCATAAATTGTCAAAAACGGACCGGTAACGAAGCCCCTGTTCACCGGATGTCCTTCCACCACGGACATATAACAGCTTTCCCAAACCCAGCCGAGAAAACAATAGATCCAGAACCAGCCCAACAAAAAATAAAGCTCAATGCCTGCTATCTGTAACGTCCACATAGTCCCCCTCATAAAACTGCCTCCTGTTCCGGCAGTCCTCTCTTTTGCTGAAAAAAGCTGCCACATCTGACAGTTCCATCAAAACAGCCAATCCCTTACAACGAAATACACTGTTTTGACAGAAACCCTGTCAATGTGACAGCCCTTAATGATTAATCACTTTCAAACAGTAAGCTTACTCTTCCTCAGAAACCTCATCAGAGTATACGGTCTCTTCCTCAGCCGGAGCTTCTGTCTCCAGAACTTTCATGCTCAGAGAAATCTTCTTCTCCTCCTCGTTGAAATCAACAACTTTCGCAGTGATGTTCTGACCAATCTGGAGTACGTCTGCCGGTTTCTCCACATGCTCTCTGGAAATCTGGGATACATGCAGCAGAGCGTCAACACCCGGCTCCAGTTCTACGAAAGCACCGAAATCAGTCATACGTGCAACGGTTCCCTCTACAACATTTCCCACTGCGTATTTCTCAGCAGCGTTCAGCCATGGATTCTCCTCCGGGAATTTCATGGACAGAGCGATCTTGTCACCGTTGATGTCTTTGATCAGAACTTTTACGTTATCGCCAACTTTGAAGACTTTCTTCGGATTTTCCACACGTCCCCAGGACATCTCAGAAATATGAAGCAGTCCGTCTGCGCCGCCCAGATCGATAAATGCGCCGAAATCGGTTACGTTCTTGACAACACCCTCTACTGTGTCTCCCACAGCGATGCGTGCAAACAGCTCTTCCTGCATTTTCTTCTTCTCTTCTACAATCAGCTGTTTTCTGTCGCCGATGATTCTTCTTCTTCTCGGATTGAACTCAGTGATCACAAATTCGATTTCCTGATCCGCATATTTGGAAAGATCTTTCTCGTATACATCAGATACCAGGCTTGCAGGAATAAAGATTCTTGCCTCGTCAATCACAACGCTCAGTCCGCCGTTCAGTACCTGTGAAACTTTCGCTTTAAGAACCTCATGATTCTCGAATGCTTCTTCCAGACGTTTGTTGCCTTTTTCAGCAGCAAGACGTTTGTAGGTCAGAAGTACCTGTCCTTCTCCGTCATTTACCTTCAGAACTTTTACTTCCATTTTGTCCCCAGGCTGTGCTACGGTGTGAAGGTCAATATTGGAATCGTTGGAGTATTCATTTTTCGTAAGAATACCGTCGGCCTTGTAGCCGATGTTCAGAATGATTTCCTCATCCTTAACGTCGATTACCGTTCCTTCAACGACTTCTCCGTTTCTGATTGTTTTAAATGATTCATCCAGCATTTGTTCAAAACTCATTTCTGACATTTTTTGAACCTCCTCAATTATTTTATTCGGGGTGGATGCCCCAGCTGTAATACCTACGCGACCAAATGATTGAAAAGGCTTAGATTCCAAATCAACGAGTGTCTCTATAAAGTAAGTATTTTTACATTCTTCTTTACATATCTCATACAGCTTTTGCGTGTTTGAACTATGTCTGCCTCCCACGACAAACATGGCATCAACCTTCCTGGCAATTGCTCTCGCTTCCGTCTGTCTTTCCTCGGTAGCGTTGCAGATAGTCTTTAAAACAGTACTATCATAACTCTTTTTCAAAAAAATTTCAACTAAATCTTTAAATTTGTTGTAATTAAATGTCGTCTGTGCCACGATACTTACTTTTTTTCCATTTTCCGGCACAAAACTGCGCGCTTCTTCCTCCGTGGAAATCACCGTGACCGGACCGCTGGCCCACCCTTTAATTCCTTCTACTTCCGGATGGGGTTCGCTGCCGATGATCACGATATGATTTCCTTTTTCACTCTCCTGCTCGACGATCCGGTGGATCTTCCTCACAAAGGGACAGGTGGCATCCACCAATGTCAGCCCCTGCGCTTTGATCTTGTCACAGATCCTTCGCGGCACCCCGTGGGACCGGATGATCACCGTTCCTTCCGTGATCCGTTCCAGCTCCTCCTCCGAACGGATCACCTGGACGCCCCGGGCTGCCAGATCCTCGACCACCTGCTCATTATGAATGATCGGTCCGTAAGTGTAGACAGGCTTCTGTCCTTTTTCAATCTGCTCATAGACCGTATCCACTGCCCGCTTCACGCCGAAGCAGAAGCCGGCGCTCTTTGCCACTGTCACTTCCATCGGTTCTCTCCTTCTTTTTTTATACGCCGCGCCGTTCCTTGCACAGTCTCTGCACGGTTTCCACCACTTCTTCAATGGTCATATTGGAACTGTCCACTTCCACAGCGTCTTCCGCCCTGCGCAGGGGAGAGATTTCACGGTTCATATCTCTTTGGTCTCTCTCAATGATATCCGCCTCGATCACCGCCAGATCGCCTTCGATTCCTTTCGCTTTCAGTTCTTCATATCTGCGCACGGCACGCACGTGAGAACTGGCGGTGAGATAGATCTTCAGCTGTGCATCCGGCAGCACCGCTGTTCCAATGTCCCGTCCATCCATCACCACATCCTGATTCGCCGCCATCTCTTTCTGCAGCGCCGTCAGCTGCCTGCGGACGCCAGGATAGATACTGGTGGCAGAAGCCATATTTCCGACTTCCTCGTTACGCAGAGATGCAGTCACGTTTTCCCCGTTCAAATAAACCTGTTGTTCACCGTTTTCATATCCGATGGTCACATCCGCTTCCAAAGCCGCAGCCTCAATGGCAGCGGAATCTTTCGGATCAATTCCTTTTCTCAAAAACAGAAGTCCCATCGCCCGGTACATAGCCCCTGTATCCACATAGATAAACGACAGTTCCGCCGCAATCTTTTTCGCAATTGTGCTCTTTCCGGCGCCCGCCGGTCCGTCAATCGCAATATTAAAGCTCATAGCATTTCCCTCTTCTTCCTCTTTTTTCGTTCTCCCATCTTTTTGCCGGATGTCTCTTTCCAATTTCCGTCCGACCGGACACTTGTTTTCCGGCCTCTCCACGCCGTAGTTCAAAACTGCAGTGCACATGCCGCCGCATATGCCGTTGACCATGCCACCTGCAGATTGAATCCTCCCGTCAGCGCGTCCACATCCAGCACTTCACCGATGAAATACAGGTTTTTCACCTTTTTGGACTCCATCGTTCCCGGATTCACTTCTTTTACGGAAACGCCGCCCTGGGTAATGATTGCTTCACGGTACGGGCGGGTTCCGACGATCGTCAGCGGAAAATGCTTCGTCTTCTCCACCAGCACCCGGCGTTCTTCACGGGATATTCCGTTGACCGGGCGGTCCGGCGCGATCCCGGACAGTTCGATCATCACAGGCACCAGCCTGGACGGAAACAGTTCCGGCACCACATTCTTGAACTGTTTGTTCTGTGCCGCCTGAAACTCCCGGAGCAGACGTTCATCCAGCTGTGTCTCCGTCAGCGCCGGCTTCAGATCGATCTCCGCCTCCATCGGCCAGGGAAGCCCGGATTTTCCGATATAGGAACTGGCGCTCAGCACCAGCGGTCCCGTGATTCCGAAATGAGTAAACATCATTTCCCCAAAGCCTTCATACACCGGCTTTTTCTTTCCTTTCACACGAAGGGCAACATTTCTGAGTGAAAGTCCCTGCAGTTTCGGAATATAAGTCTCCCCGGTTTCCAGCGGCACAAGCGCCGGTTTCAGTTCCGTGACCGTGTGCCCGCATTCCTTTGCAAGCCGGTAGCCGTCCCCGGTAGAGCCGGTGGTCGGATAAGACAAACCGCCGGTAGCGACCATTACCGCATCCATCGCCAGGCGTGTTCCGTTTTCCAGCACAATTCCCCTGACAGCGCCTTCTGCACACTGGAGATGACGTACTTTGGTCCCAAGATGGATCTTGACGCCGGCTTCCTTCAGCGCCCGCTCCAGTCCCCGGATGATATCCGAAGAATGATCCGATGCCGGAAACGCCCTGTTCCTCCGCTCGACCTTCACAGGTACACGATGCTGTTCAAAAAAAGCCATAATGTCCTGGCTGGTGTATCCGTAACCGGAGCTGTACATAAATTTTGCGTTGCTCACAATATTCTGGAAAAATTCTTCCGCCGGGCAGGCATTGGTGAAATTGCACCGTCCCTTTCCGGTGATAAACAACTTTTTCCCAAGCTTCTCATTCTGTTCATACAGATGCACTTCGTGCCCGTATCCCGCCGCCTGCACAGCGGCGAACATTCCCGCCGCGCCGCCGCCGATAATTCCTACCTTAGCCATAATTTTCTCCCGGTTATGATAATTTTATGTCTCCTTTGTCTTTGACCGCGGTGATTTCATCACTGCTGTATACCTGGTACTCATCCCAGATTTCTTCCATGGTCTCCAGTGTATCGACCACGTCCTCCTGGCGTTTCATGCAAAGCGCCACCACCAGCGCATTGATCAGGCTCAGCGGAGCGACCAGGGAATCCACGATGGATGCCATATCACTTTTTGCGATCAGACTGCAGGAAGACCATGCATTGATCGGTGAATGGACACTGTCCGTGATCGTAATGACCTTCGCATGCCGTTTGCTGGCAAATTCCAGCGCTTTCTGGGTGCGCAGGGAATAGCGCGGAAAGCTGATCCCGATCATGACATCTTCCTCACCGATCCGTATCATCTGCTCAAAAATCTCACTGGCGCTGCTGGTCTGTATCAGACGCACATCGTCAAAAATCATATGAAGATAAAACGCGAGAAAACTTGCCAGCGGAGCACAGCTGCGGATTCCCACGATATAAATCGTCCGGGCATTCAACAGCATTTCCACGGACTGCTCAAAGGAAGCGCTGCTGACTTCCTCCATGGTCATTTTGATCTTATCAATATCAGACTGGAGCACAGTATTGAGGATCTCCCCCTGCGGAACTCTTCCGTAGGTCATCTGCATCCGCTGGATTGAATTGAGCCTTGTCATGACCAACTCCTCCAGCGCCCGGTGAAATTCCGGAAATCCGACATAGCCAAGCTGCATCGCAAACCGCACGGTCGTGGATTCGCTCACATTCACCTGTGCCCCCAGTTTCGCCGCTGTCATGAAAACCGCCTGGTCGTAATGTTCTGAAATATAATCCGCCAGACGTTTCTGTCCCTTGCTCATGGAAGAATACTGCTGATTGAGCCGGGTCAGGAGGTTCTCCTGCGGCTCTGTCTTCCGGCTGTCCCTGGCTTTTTCCTCTTGATTCTCTGTATTACTTTTTTCTGTCATTTTTTACTTCTTTTCCTGCAGTATCGGAAGAATCTCCGGCGCTCCAGATAAACTCCCCTTCCCCCTGCATATATGTATTTCACCGAATCAAATTCTTGACTTCCTTCGGTCATTAACGCGTTCCGGTTTCGATTATAGCATGGTTTTTTCCCATACGCAAATGTAAAACAAAAAATACCGCCCGGCTTCCAGGACTTCATTGTCCGGGCCGCCAGGCGGATTCTTTACGCTTGGACTTTATTCATTTCATCAAACCGGATATGCGCCGTTCTCATTGTCGGCTGCAGCCGGATCTACTTTTGTCTTCTGCGCTTCACGGTATTTAAAGAACTCAACCGCTACCTGCGGGAACAGAGCGTAGGTCAGGACATCCTCATCCTGCTCTTTCCATTTCGCCATCTCTGCTTCCAGCTTCGGAAGTTCCGGCTCAAGCAGGTCTGCGTAACGGCAGGTGATCGGCTCTGTATCTCCGATACATTTCTTCTGTACTTCCGGATTGAACGGTTTTACCGTCGCACCGTACTTTCCGCTGAGCACGTCTTTGGTCTCTTTCGTTACCATCTTGTAACGCTCGCCCATGATAACGTTGAATACTGCCTGTGTTCCGACGATCTGAGAAGACGGAGTAACCAGCGGGCACTCGCCCAGGTCTTTTCTTACACGCGGAACCTCTTCCAGTACCTCGTAGAACTTGTCTTCTGCGTGCTGCTCTTTCAGCTGAGAAGTCAGGTTGGAAAGCATACCGCCCGGTACCTGATACAGCAGAGTCTTGATGTTTACACCCATGTTCTTCGGGTTCATCAGACCAGTCTCCAGAGCTTCGTCTCTCATCGGACGGAAATAATCCGCGATCTCAGAAAGCAGACCCTGATCCAGGCCGGTATCGTACGGAGTTCCCTTGAAGGTCTCCACCATAACTTCGGTTGCAGGCTGGGAAGTACCCATAGCGAACGGAGACATTGCGGTATCGATGATATCCACGCCTGCCTCTACTGCTTTCATATAAGTCATCGCAGCAACACCGGATGTATAGTGTGTATGCAGCTGGATCGGCAGATCGGTAACCTCTTTCAGTGCTGTTACCAGCTCTGTTGCCTTATACGGAACCAGCAGACCAGCCATATCTTTGATACAGATGGAATCTGCGCCCATTTCCTCGATCTTCTTTGCCATGTCTACCCAGTATTCCAGAGTATAGGCATCTCCTGTCGTGTAGGACAAAGCTACCTGCGCATGGGCTTTTTCTTGGTTTGCAGCATGAACCGCTGTCTGCAGGTTTCTCAGGTCGTTCATACAGTCAAAGATACGAATGATGTCAATTCCGTTTGCAGCAGATTTCTGTACGAAATACTCTACCACATCGTCTGCGTACGGACGATATCCAAGGATATTCTGTCCGCGGAACAGCATCTGAAGTTTTGTGTTCTTAAATCCGTCGCGGAGCTTGCGAAGTCTCTCCCATGGATCTTCGTGCAGGAAACGAAGGGAAGCATCGAAAGTAGCTCCTCCCCAGCACTCTACCGCATGGTATCCGACTTTATCCATTTTATCAATGATCGGAAGCATCTGCTCGGTTGTCATTCTCGTCGCGATCAGGGACTGATGTGCGTCACGAAGCACAGTCTCCATAATTTTGACAGGTTTCTTTACTACTTCTGCCATTTCTATCCTCCTAAAACAGTTCTCATTATTGATGCCGCGATCCGGCAGCCAAAGCAGCCATACCGGACCACAGCCGTTTTATCATACTCCGAAAATTGCCATAAACGTACCTGCCGCCACCGCAGTACCGATAACACCGGCAACGTTCGGTCCCATCGCATGCATCAGCAGGAAGTTCGTCGGATCCGACTCAGAACCAACCTTCTGGGAAACGCGGGCCGCCATAGGAACAGCGGAAACTCCGGCCGAACCGATCAGCGGGTTGATCTTGCCATGGGTCACTATGCACAGCACCTTGCCAAGAAGGACGCCGCCGGCTGTACCAAAGGCAAATGCAATCAGACCAAGGGCAACAATTTTCAGTGTGTCCATGTTGATGAACGCCTCTGCGCTTGTGGAAGCGCCTACCGATGTACCAAGCAGAATAACTACGATATACATCAGAGCATTGGAAGCGGTATCTGCCAGCTGATGTACCACGCCGCTCTCACGGAACAGGTTTCCGAGCATCAGCATACCTACCAGCGGAGCTGTGGACGGAAGAAGCAGGCAGACAACGATGGTGATCACGATAGGGAACAGGATCTTCTCCAGCTTGGAGACGGGACGAAGCTGCTCCATCTTGATCTTACGTTCTTTCTCAGTGGTTAAAAGTTTCATAATCGGAGGCTGGATGATCGGAACCAGGGACATATAGGAATATGCCGCCACAGCGATCGGTCCCATCAGGTGCTGCTGTCCCAGTTTGTTCAGCAGGAAAATGGATGTCGGACCGTCAGCGCCGCCGATGATGGAGATTGCTGCCGCCTCTCTGCCGTTGAATCCCATGCCAATCGCGATGAAATAAGCAACGTAGATACCGAGCTGCGCAGCAGCACCCATGATAAAGCTGATCGGATTTGCGATCAACGGACCGAAATCCGTCATTGCTCCAACTCCAAGGAAAATCAGTGACGGAAGAATGCTCCACTCATCCAACTGGAAGAAGTAATAGAACAATCCGCCCGCATGTTCCAGACCCTGAACATCCGTATAAGGCTCTGCCATGATATCCGGGTAAATGTTTACAAGCAGCATACCAAATGCGATTGGAACCAGCAGCAGAGGCTCAAACCCGTGCCGGATCGCCAGGTACAGGAAGAAGCATGCCACCAGGATCATCACATAGTTTCCCCATTCCAGATTCAGAAAAGCTGTCTGGTTCAGGAGATTGTTTAAAGTATCTAAAATCATTGTTCCACCTCCGGTCTATCTTACAACGTCTGCTTTAAAATCAGTCCATTGTTGCAAGAACGTCACCGGATTCTACAGCATCGCCTGTGGATACGTTGATGCTTGCAACCGTTCCGTCAGATGGAGCAACAACCGGAATCTCCATTTTCATGGCTTCCAGAACAACGATGGTATCGCCGGCTTTTACTGCCGCTCCTACAGATGCCTCTACCTTGCAGATCTTTCCAGGAACAGATGCAGTTACTTCGATGCTTCCCGCTGCGCCGGCCGGAGCTGCCTTCGGAGCAGGTGCTGCTGCAGGTGCCGGAGCCGCTGCCGGAGCAGGTGCTGCTGCAGGTGCTGGTGCCGGAGCAGGCGCTGCTGCTACCACCGGTGCGCCGGTGGTGATTCCCTCTTCAACGGTTACATTGTACACATTTCCATTCACTGTGATGGTATAATTTTTCATATTCTTATCCTCCTAAGCTCTTTTCCAATTATTTTTTCTGTTTTTGCGGATTGACCGTACCACATAACCATCTCCGCCTGCTGCTCCTGTTTCCTGCTCATACATGGCAATCGCCATCCCAAGCACGATCTGCAGCTCAATATCATCCTGCGGCTGCGCCGCAACAACCGGTGCTGCTGCCGGGGCCGCCGGAGCTGGCGCCGGAGCCGCTTTCTTCTCTTTCGCCGGTTCCTGATTTTTATTTCCACCCATCTTGCCGAACGCCATGATCACCAGAATGAGGAAAATAAGAACCGCAAATACGGTAACCAGTCCCACAACTGTATTCATTCCTGCCTCACCCATCAATTCACTTTTGGAGCTTTCAACGGTAAAAGTCATATCCGTTGCCTGCGTTGCCTGCTGACTGGCCATATTCCAGAACACCCGGATCGTCGCAGGGTTTTTCTCAAATTCCGCCGGAATCGTGCAGGTTACGAATTCGCCTTCCACTTCGTAGGAAGCATCTTCTGTATCATAACTTACCAGAGCGCCCAGCTCATCCTTTGTGGACTGCCATGCCTCTACGGCGCGGGACGTGAACTGGTATTCCGAAGCTTTTAAAGCTTCCAGTTCCTCGTCTCCATAAGCGCAGAGCTCATCGATCAGTGCCTCACTGGTGGTGAGCATGTTTTCCAGGGTGGATTCCTCCACCGGCAGGTAAGCGGGTGTGGAATTGGATTCCGCAAAAACGGAAACTGCGGACATCGCCAGAACGCAGGCCAGACTCAGGAGAAGGCTTACAAGTTTCTTCCAATTCTTATTCATCTGCCCCACCTTCCTTATACCGTACCATGTTTTCTGTCCGGTCTGTCTTCTCTCTTGCTGTAAAGCATTTCAAATGCGCCGATCACATACTTACGTGTGTCTTCCGGCTCAATGATCGTGTCCACATATCCTCTTCTCGCTGCGGAGGTCACATTGTTCTGCAGGGTCGCATACTCCGCTGCTTTCTCATTGATCGTTGCCAGGTCTTCATCCGCATACATGATCTTTGCGGCAGCCTTCGCATCCATCATGCCGATCTCAGCGTTCGGCCATGCGAATACCATATCCGCTCCGATGGATTTGCTGTTCATTGCCAGGTATGCGCTTCCATATGCCTGTCCGACAACCACGTTTACTTTCGGAACAGTAGCGTCAGCGAACGCATAAGTCAGCTCAGCTACGTTCTGTGCCATGAATTTCTCAGAGCACTTGGTTGCCTTAAAGCCTTTTACATTGGTGATCGTGAGTACCGGAATTCCGAATGCGTCACAGAATTTTACGAAAGCTGCTGCTTTCTTCGCGCCTTTTGCGCTTAAGGTGCCGTCGAAGGTCTCCTCAAGTGTTCCGTCTGTACCGTAGATCTCACTGCGGTTCGCAACAGCGCCGACGGTCGCACCATTCAGGCGGATGAAGGCTGTCACCATATCTTTTGCATAATTCTTTTTGGTTTCAAATACAACACCATTGTCGCTGATCTGAGACAGCAGGATACCGGTATCCCCTGCACAGTTGGCAAGGTCCGGGCACGCACGGTTCAGGTTATCGGTGCACTCGGTGTATGCCTCATCCTCATTGTTGGCCGGAAGCATTCCAACCAGCGCGCGGATCTGTGCAAGAATGTCTGCCTCCGTGCCGACGCCGTCTACAAGGCCTGTCTCTTCGCTCTGGAATTTCGCTGCTGCGGTATCGCATTTTGAAGCGATGTTTCCATCCAGCGCATTGGGAGAATTGACAAACAGTTTGCCTTTTTTCTCCTCCATGAACGTAAAGTCTGTCAGAGCCGGGATCAGCGCCATACCGCCGCCGCAGGTACCGAAGATTGCTGTGATCTGCGGAATCACGCCGGATGCCATCGCCTGAGCCATGTAAACCTGTCCGAAACCATTCAGGGCATCGGTTGCCTCCTGCAGACGCATACCTGCGCAGTCTACAAGACCGATCACCGGTGCGCCAGTCTTCTGGGCAAACTCGTACAGCTTTGCGATTTTTTTCGCGTGCATTTCGCCTACAGTGCCGTTCATAACGGATGCATCCTGGCTGTATACATATACCAGGTTTCCATCGATAACACCATAGCCTGTGATAACACCGTCAGATGGCGTCTCCATCGCCGCCATGTTGAAATCTGTGCTTCTGGCCGTAATCTGGCCGCCGATTTCAACAAAGCTGTTGTCGTCCAGCAAAGAGGCAATTCTTGTGCCCGCTAAACTTTGTGCTGTGTTACTCATTCTTTAAACCTCCATCTTATATAATTCATTATAAAATCTTTAACAAAATTTTATACATGGTAATATCATAGCTGTTTTCACCGATTTTTTCAATAGTTTTTGCGTGTTTTTGTCAGAATTTTGTAACAGTTCATGGAATCAGTAAAGTCTGATATGGCATGGAATGCCGTTCTGATAAACCACCTGAGATTCGCCCTGGATCAGAGGTTTCAGATACGCGATCAGTTCCGCCGTCACGTCATTGCCTTCCGGATTGATCCATTCTCTTGGAACTGTTTTCTCCGCATTGGCGGAATCGCTGACCGGAACATCGGTCAGTTCGATCCGGTACGGCTCGTCACTGATCCGACGGATCGACGCCATCCGTCCGCCTTTTCCATCCAGTGCACACTGGCAGGCTTTCCGTCCCAGCATCTGAGATTCGCGGATATCTGTGGCGCTGGCGATATGCGCCGCACTTCTCTGCATCAGATTCAGTTCAATGGAGCGCACCTTGCATCCGATCTGGTCACGAACCAGCTGCTCCAGGATTCCTGCCGCGCCGGCAATGTAGCTGTGGCCGAAATTATCCACTGCTCCGCTCTGGGCCTGCTCCGAAAGATAACGGCCCTGGGCATCTTTCACTCCTTCGCTGACTGCTACCAGTACGCTGTCGCGGACTTTCAGCTGTTCCTGCACATCTTTCAGGAACTGCTCCGTATCGAAAGCCGTCTCACAAAGATAGATCAGCGCCGGTCCTTCTCCGCCGTTCAGCCTGGAGAGCGCAGCCGCCGCGGTCAGCCATCCTGCGTTTCTTCCCATGACCTCCACGATCGTAACCGCCTTGACATTATAGACATGGCAGTCTCTCTCCAGTTCAGAAAAAGTTGTGGCAATATATTTCGCCGCGGAGCCAAATCCCGGACAGTGATCGGTTCCCATCAGATCATTGTCGATGGTCTTCGGCGCACCGACGACCTGGATATCCTCGATTCCCTGCTCCCGAACGTAAGCGGAGAGTTTGTCCACCGTATCCATGGAGTCATTTCCCCCAATATAAATGAAGTAATGGATCTCATGTTTCCGGAACACCGAAATAATCTTCTCATAATCAGAAGGGTCCTTTGCCGGATCCTTCAGTTTCACGCGGCAGGAACCCAGCGCCGCCGCCGGAGTCTGACTCAGCAGCTCCTGATCCTGGGTATTGGAAAGCAGTTCTCTCAGATCCACAAAATGTTCCTCCAGAACGCCCTGGATTCCGTTGACTGCCCCGTAAATATGATCCACCTTGTCCGAACCTATCGCTCCCTGAAAAACGCCCGCCAGCGTCGCGTTGATGGCAGCCGTAGGACCGCCGGACTGTGCAACCAAAAGATTTCTCATTCTCACCTCTCCTTTCACTCAATGGCATCCGTGGGAACCACAGGTGTGTTCCTCGTGATGTCCCTGGCATTCATGACCCTCTCCGTGATGATCACAGGTAGTCTCCGGATCATAAGCAAGAGAACCCTCCAACAAAGCCTGTACCTGTGCGTCCGCGTCTCCGCTGACCCCCGGATACAATTCAATTCCAGCCTGCGCCAGCGCATTTCTCGCGCCTCCGCCGATTCCTCCGCAGATCAGAACAGAGACACCCTCCTCCTGCAGAAAACCAGCCAGCGCACCATGACCGGTTCCATTGGTATCGACCACCTTGGAGCCAACAATCTTCTTATCCTCCACTTCATATACCTTAAACTGTTCTGTGTGTCCAAAATGCTGAAACACCTGTCCATTTTCATAAGTAACAGCAATTTTCATCTCTGAACATCCTCCTTTATTTATGGGCTCTCCAGTTTTTCGCCTTTCCGCCCAACAAAAACGTACCGGAACATACCTTCCCGAAATTAAAAAATCCCACTCCGGAAACCTCCCGAAAAAAGCAAAAAACCTATCTCTATCATAGGATGATTTCTACTTTCTGTCAATCTTATGACAAAGAAATTCCTTCAACTAAGCAATCACACCGGCACTGCAAATATCCTCCATACCACACATCTGTCCATCCACCTCATCAACTTTCTTTTTATCAGACTTTTACGAAAAAAAGCCAACACTCATCCCCCAGATATAGAACACCAGAACCCAGGAAACGCCGGAGGCGGGTCTGTGCCCGCTCCCGGGGACATTCGGAGGACGGGCAGAAAAAAGCAGCTTCCGGAAGGGACTGGAACGGGGCAGGCGCAGGACTACAAGTCCGGAGCCTGAGGGACACTGAAGTGGGAAAGCATAAAGCTTTCCCGCTGAATTGTCCCGGTACCCGTTCCAGTTCCTTCCGGAAGCTGACTTTTTTCGCCCAGTCCGTAGAGTCCCCGGGAGCGGGCACAGACCCGCCTCCGGCGTTTCCTGGGTTCGTCCGGTTTCTATATTTAATTAATTTAAGCAGTTACTTTTTCGAACTGAGAATTGTAAAGCTGTGAATAGAATCCACCCTTCGCTAACAATTCTTCGTGATTTCCCTGCTCAATGATATCTCCATCCTTCATAACAAGGATCAGATCCGCGTCGCGGATCGTCGACAGACGATGCGCGATAATAAAGCTGGTACGTCCCTTCATCAGGTTATCCATCGCCTTCTGGATCAGGATTTCCGTTCTCGTATCTACCGAGGACGTTGCTTCATCCAGGATCAGGATCTTGTTGTCCGCCAGGATCGCGCGGGCGATGGTCAGCAGCTGCTTCTGACCCTGGGAAATGTTGCTGGTCTCCTCATTCAGCACCGTCTGATAACCATCCGGCTGCTGCATGATAAATTTATGGGCATGTGCCGCTTTTGCCGCTTCGATGACTTCCTCATCGGTGGCATCCAGACGGCCGTAACGGATATTTTCCATAATCGTGCCGTTGAACAGCCAGGTGTCCTGCAGCACCATTCCGAACATTTCACGGAGTTCGCTGCGGTTGAAATCTTTTACATTGTGGCCGTCAATGCAGATGGCTCCCTGATTCACATCATAGAACCGCATCAGCAGTTTGACCATCGTTGTCTTTCCGGCGCCGGTAGGCCCGACGATGGCGATTTTCTCGCCAAACTTCACGTCTGCGGAAAAGTCTTTGATGATCGTCTGCTCCGGATTGTATCCGAATCCAACATGATCAAAGGTAACGTTTCCTTCCAGATTGGTGATATCCACCGGATGTTCCACGGTCTGGTCTTCCTCTTCCTCTTCCTCTGCGAGGAATTCAAAGACGCGCTCCGAGGATGCCGCAGACAGCTGGAGCATGTTGCTCACCTGTGCGATCTGCTGTACCGGCTGGGTAAAGTTACGGATGTACTGGAAGAAGGACTGGATATCTCCGACCTCGATCGCTCCGCGGATTGCCATAAAGCCTCCGAGGATTGCCACCAGCACATATCCCAGGTTTCCGATAAAGGACATGATCGGCATCATCATACCGGAAAAGAACTGTGCCTTCCACCCGGATTCATACAGCTTCTTGTTGGCTTTTTCAAATTCGCTGACCACATCTTCTTCTTTATTAAATGCCTTTACCACGTTCTGTCCGGAGTAGATCTCTTCCACCTGCCCGTTGACGTTTCCGAGATAACTCTGCTGGTCACGGAAGAACTTCTGAGAGTGCTTCATCACTGTTGTGATGATCAGCATGGAAACCGGCAGGATCAGAAATGCCGCCAGGGTCATCCATCCGTTGATGGAGATCATCATGATAAGAACACCGATCAGCGTCGTCACAGAAGTGATCAGCTGGGTAATACTCTGGCTGATACCCTGCTGCAGCATATCCACATCGTTGGTCACGCGGGACAGCACCTCGCCGTAGGTTCTGCTCTCAAAATATTTCATCGGCATCCGGTTGATCTTCTGAGAAATCTCTTTTCTCAGACTGTAGCTGACATTGTTGGAAATTCCGGTCATCACAAATCCCTGGATCAGCGAGAATGCGGCGCTGACAAGATACAGTGCCATAACGCTAAGAAGGATCTGTCCGATCTTTTCAAAATCAATGCCTCCGGTTCCCTGAACCTTCGCCACCAGGCCGTTGAACAGCTCCGTGGTGGCTTTTCCGAGAATCTTCGGACCGACAATGCTGAAGGTCGTTCCGGCGATCGCGCACAGAAGCACCAGACACAGCCGAAATTTATATCTGCTCATATAGACGATCAGATTTTTCATCAATCCTTTAAAATCTTTTGCCTTTTCTCCGGCTCCTCCGCGATTGGGGCCATGGAATCCTCCTGCTCTGCTCATGCTTCCAATTCCTCCTTTGACAACTGGCTTTTTGCGATCTGCCGATAAACCTCACAGCTTTCCAGCAGTTCTTTATGAGTTCCGCTTCCCACAACGTTTCCGTTGTCCAGTACCATGATCTTATCCGCATGCAGAATGGTGCTGATACGCTGGGCAACGATCAGTGTCGTCGCCTCGGACGTCTCCTTTTTCAGCGCCTGACGCAGCGCAGCGTCTGTCTTATAGTCCAGCGCGGAAAAGCTGTCGTCGAAAATATAGATCTCCGGCCGTTTCGCAACCGCTCTTGCAATGGAAAGACGCTGTTTCTGTCCGCCGGACACATTGGTTCCGCCCTGGGCGATCGGAGACTGCATACCGTCGTCCTTTGCCGCGATAAACTCACTTGCCTGGGCGATATCCGCCGCCTTGTTCAGTTCTTCCATGGAAGCCTCCCCGGCGCCGAAACGAAGGTTGGATTCAATGGTTCCGGAAAACAGAACACCTTTCTGAGGTACATATCCAAGACGGCTGCGCAGGTCTTTGATGTCCATGTCACGGATATCCACTCCGTCGATACAGATCGATCCTTCGCTGACGTCAAAGAAACGCGGGATCAGGTTGACCAGAGTACTCTTGCCGCTTCCGGTACTTCCGATAAACGCCACAGTCTCACCCTTCTTTGCGGTGAAGGTAATATCATGGAGTACTTCCTCCTCCGCTCCCGGATACCGGAAGGAAACATGGGAAAACTCCACCTCACCCTTTCGATCCCCGGAAGGCTTTTTCGGCTGTTCCGGTTCCCGGATCGATACTTCCGTTTCCAGGATTTCCGTGATACGTTTTGCCGATACGCTGGCTCTCGGCAGCATCACGGACAGCATGGAAATCATCAGGAATGCCATAATGATCTGCATGGTATACTGAATAAATGCCATCATGTCTCCGACCTGCAGCGCGCCTTCATCAATATGATGCGCGCCCACATAAACGATCAGTACGGAAACTCCGTTCATGATCAGCATCATCAGCGGCATCATGAACGTCATACAACGGTTGACGAAAAGGTTCGTCTTCATCAGACGGTGATTGGCTTCCTCAAAGCGCTCCTCCTCATGCTTCTCGGTGGAGAATGCACGGATGACAGGAAGTCCCGTCAGGATCTCACGGGTGATCAGGTTCAGCCGGTCGATCAGTGTCTGCAGTTTCCGGAACCGCGGCATCGCCACCACCAGAAGGGTCACGATCAGAATTCCAAGAGCCGCAACGGCGACGCCAAGGATCCAGGTCATTCCAGACTCCGTCTCCAGCACTTTGGTGATACCTCCGATTCCGATGATCGGGGCATACAGGACGATGCGGAATACCATCGTCATCAACATCTGCACCTGCTGGATATCGTTGGTGGAACGCGTGATCAGCGATGCCGTGGAAAAATGATTCATCTCCGCACTGGAAAAAGAAATTACTTTCCGGTAAACCATATTTCGGAGATCATGGCCAAGCAGCGCCGCCACACGGCTGGCGAGGAAAGTCACCAGCACTGCCGCGATCATGGAGATCAGTGCGAGGCCAAGCATCTGCAGGCCGGAGCGAACCACATAATTCATCTGGATCTGATCCAGGTCTTCGCCCATGGTCTCATATTCCTGCTGTACAAACGTAACCGCCATCTGTGTGACAATGCTGTCGGAGATCTGCTCTTTCTGCTCCTCTGCCTGCTCCAGCATCATCTGGATCTGTTCCTGGGGAACCTGGCTGATGTCGATGCCCTCTGAGGACAGGGTCATGGAAACCATCATCGCCAGTCCCAGGGAATCATTCAGCTCTTCCCGTTCTTCGTCACTGATATCCTTCCGTTCACAGATCCCATCTTCTGCCTCTGTGTACGCCTCCGTCACCTGTTCGGCGTCGTCAGGCTCCATCAGCATGGTCAGTCCATTTAATGTGGTCTCCCGGATTTTCTCGGGAACCGCATCCGGAATTCCTTTCTGCTGGATACCGGTATCCACGATCTGTGAAGTGTACTCCGGCAATGCCAGATCACTGTATGCCTGAACAAACAAAAGCACAACGATCAGCACGATCCAGCCAATGCTCGTTTTCATATACTTCAGCATTTTTAACATATCATACTTCCTCCTGTCCGCAGCATCCGCCGCTCTTCTTCGATTCCTGCTCCAGATTACTGAAGATCCGGTTCAGGTAGCCCTGCAGCTGTTCTTTTTCTTCTTCTGTAAAACCTTTCATGATCGTTTTCTCATTTTTTTCCAGAATCTCTCCAAACGTCCGGTAACAGCCTCTCAGTTTTTCTGTCACATATACTTTCACGATCCGCGGATGCATCGCATCCCTTTTTCTCACGATCAGGCCGTTTTTCTCCATCCGTTCAATGGAAACAGATACTGTGGAAGGTTTGATCCGGAGCGCCTCTCCAATCTCTTTCTGCCGGCAGCCGTCATGCTGATACAGATACCCGCAGATTGGAATCTGTCCGGGATGGATTCCAAGATTCTTCGCTTCCTGGAACATAATGGAATAACTCATATGTGCGATTCCGCCCAGGAGCATATTGATAGAGTTCCGGTACTTTCCTTCCGTCCGAGCCATTTTCATCACCTCATTCTTATTTAGTCGACTAACTTAGTCTACTCTCTTTCACAAAAATCCGCAACTGAATTTGTGCATATTTTATAGTTATTTTAGAATTTTTTTGTTTCTTTCACAAAGAGCCGCGCCAACTTTCTGAAAGATGCCAAACACAGAACCGGAAAAGCAAACGGATGCGGCATTGTCTCCTTTGCCGTATCCGTTTGCTTTTCCGGTTTTCCTTTTCTGAATTCCAGCGTATCCCATAGCGTGTTTGAAAAATTATTCCTGCATCAGTTCATATCTGTCTGCCACCTGCTCCAGGCACCAGGAAAAATCGATCTTTTCCACACGTTCTCCCGTATACACCGGATAGGACGCAATCTCCTCTCCTTCCAGCGTATAGACCACCTCCCCGACCTGTTTCCCTTCCGCCACCGGAGCTTTCAGGACTTTGGGAAGCCGCGCCGTCACCTTCACCTTTTCCTCTTCCTTTAGCAGCAGTTCCAGTGTTTCCTCCGCCGGGTCCACGGAAAGCTTCAGCGGCACACTGGCAGCCGTCTCCCCAAGAGTCCCTTCATACTGTCCCTGAGACACTTCCACCTCCCCGGGCGTCCAGTCATGAAGAAAAACGTCCCGGTACTGATAATTTTCCAGCCCGTACTCCATCAACAGCCGGGTGTCCGTCCATTTATAGGATCTGTTGTTGGGCCAGCCGCAGGCAAGCAGAGCGACGATCAGGCATTTCCCGTCCCGCTCCAGAGCTCCCACATAACAGTAGCCCGCTTTGGAGGTAAAACCTGTTTTCCCGGACAGGGCGCCGTCCATCATCTGAAGAAAGCTGTTATGATTGCTGCAGGTATAAACCTGTGTATGCTCCACATCCCAGAAGGTATACAGATCCGTCTGTGTCACCGCCAGAAATTCCTGCGCCTTCGGCGACTGGCGGATACAGTACCGCATAATAAGGGCAAGATCCGCCGCCGTCGTGTGATGTTCGCCCTGATCGTCCGACGCATCCAGTCCGTTGGGCGTGACAAAATGTGTATTCTTGCATCCAATCTCTTCCGCCTTCTGGTTCATCTGTCCGGCAAACGCCTCCACCGACCCGGCAACTCCCTCCGCGATCATCACCGCCGCGTCGTTGAACGATTCCAGCATCAGCGCATACAGAAGATCTTCCATAATAAACTGCTGCCCCTCCCGGATTCCCAGATGCACCTTTGGCTGCCCCGCCGCCCGCGCCGACGCTGTCACCACCTGCTGCATATCCCCCTGCTCCAGCGCGAGAATACAGGTCATGATCTTTGTGGTGCTCGCCATCGGCAGAGGTACTGCCTCGTCCTTTCCATACAGGACCCTTCCCGAATCCCCATCCAGAAGGCAGGCGGATTTGGCATACAGATCCTCCGGCGCCGGCTCTTCCGCCGAAACTGCCTGTCCGTTCCACAGAAACACTCCCTGAATCGCCACCACAGCAGCCAGCAGCCATGCCAGCAGCCGTTTTCTCATCTTTTTCTTTTCCATTTCACACCCCCGTGATACTCCTGCCGCCGTCCGGACAACGGTCTTTCCGCCGGCACGGACAGCTCCGGCCTTTTCTATAAATATGCCCGGCAAATTCATTTCATAACCGATACAATTTCTGTTGACAGGAAACGACAGCATCCTGTATAATTCATTTCGGTCTGCGGTATAGTAAGACTAAACTTTGAGTTTAAATGAAAGGCAAAAAATAAATTGATGAAGATAGGAGAAAAAATCAGGCGGCTGCGCATGCAGTACGGTCTTACACAGGAAGAGCTCGCCGACCGGTGCGAACTTTCCAAGGGCTTCATCTCTCAGCTGGAAAATGACATCACCTCCCCTTCGATCGCCACACTGGTGGATATCCTCACCTGTCTGGGAACGGATCTGAAAACCTTTTTTGACGACGACAGGGAGCAGAAGATCGCCTTCGGCCCGGAAGATTACTCGGTCAAACAGGATACCCAGCGAAACAACGAGATCGCCTGGATCATCCCCAGCGCGCAGAAAAACTCCATGGAACCGATCCGGCTCCTGCTGGAACCCGGCGGAAGCACCGCTCCGGATTCCCCCCACGAAGGAGAGGAATTCGGCTATGTCCTGTCCGGCCAGATCCTGCTGCATCTGGGAGGCAGAACCTGCCGGATCAAAAAAGGCGGAAGCTTTTATTTTACCCCGTCCGCGGTCCATTATCTGGAAAATCCGGGAAAAACCAGAGCCGTTGTACTCTGGGTCAGTTCCCCTCCAAGCTTTTAAAATAGAAAAGAATTACCATAGAAAACGTTGAAAGGAGTTCCGCCATGAGCAACAAACTGATCAATCTGGTGGATATCACCAAAATCTACGATGGAGTCACCATTCTGGACAACCTGAACCTCTATATCCGGGAAAATGAATTTCTGACTCTGCTGGGTCCCAGCGGCTGCGGCAAGACCACGACCCTCCGGATCCTGGGCGGATTCGAAAATCCTGACGAGGGACGCGTACTCTTTGACGGCAAAGACATCACCAAACTTCCGCCGAACAAGCGGCAGCTGAACACTGTTTTTCAGAAATACGCACTTTTCACCCATATGACCATCGCTGAAAACATTGCTTTCGGCCTGAAGATCAAGGGAAAGTCCAAAGCTTATATTGATGACAAGATCAAATACGCGCTGAAACTGGTCAACCTGGAAGGCTACGAAAACCGCTCTCCCGCGCTGCTGTCCGGCGGACAGCAGCAGCGGATCGCCATCGCGAGAGCCATCGTCAATGAACCGAAGGTCCTTCTTCTGGATGAGCCCCTGGGCGCTCTGGATCTGAAGCTGCGCCAGGACATGCAGTACGAGCTGATCCGTCTGAAAAATGAGCTTGGCATCACCTTCGTCTACGTCACCCACGACCAGGAAGAGGCGCTGACCATGTCCGACACCATCGTCGTGATGAATCAGGGATATATCCAGCAGATCGGAACTCCGGAAGATATCTACAACGAACCACAGAACGCTTTCGTCGCCGACTTCATCGGAGACAGCAACATTGTCGACGGACTGATGCTCCAGGATCGCCTGGTGGAGATCCTTGGCGCCAAGTTCCCCTGCGTAGACGAGGGCTTCGGCGTGCGCAAACCGGTGGATGTTGTTATCCGCCCGGAGGATATTAATCTGGTAAAACCGGAGGACGGCATCATTACCGGACGGGTGACCCACCTGATCTTCAAAGGCGTCCATTATGAGATGGAAGTCGTCGCCAACGGCTATACCTGGCTGGTGCATTCCACAGATATGGTGCCGGTAGGCGAGGAAGTGGGACTTTGGGTGAATCCATTCGATATCCAGATCATGAACAAACCGGAATCCGAAGATGAGGAGGCGCCGTCCCTTGAAGAATAATACAAGAAAATGGCTGGCAGCGCCCTATTCGGTCTGGGCTGTCGGTTTTATCATCATTCCTCTGTTTGTGATCCTTTATTATGCGTTCACTTCCGAGGAAGGAGCGCTGACCCTTGCGAATTTCTCCTACGTACTGACGAAAGAAAATCTCAAGGCACTGGGACTTTCCCTGTGGCTCTCCTTTTTAAGTACCGTGATCTGTCTGGTGCTGGCTTACCCTCTTGCGATGATCCTCACAAGCCGGAACGTCAGCCAGACCAGTTTTATTGTGCTGCTCTTTATTCTGCCCATGTGGATGAACTCCCTGCTGCGCACCCTTGCGTGGCAGACACTATTGGAAAAAAACGGTGTGATCAACAGCATCCTTTCTTTCCTGCATCTGCCGGCGCTGAATATCATCAACACACCGGCGGCCATTGTCCTTGGCATGGTATACAACTTCCTGCCGTTCATGGTGCTGCCTCTTTACAACATCCTGCTGAAGATTGACAAGGATGTCATCAACGCCGCACGGGATCTGGGCGCCAACAGCGTACAGACCTTCTTCCAGATCCTTCTGCCGCTGAGCATGCCCGGCATTGTCAGCGGAGTTACCATGGTCTTTATCCCGGCGCTGACCACCTTTGTGATCTCCGACCTGCTGGGAGGAAGCAAGATCCTGCTGATCGGCAACGTCATCGAACAGGAATTCAAACAGACCAACAACTGGAACGCCGGCAGCGCATTGTCGATGATCCTGATGATCTTTATCGTCTTCTCCATGTTCCTTATGAACAAATATGACAAAGAAGGGGAGGGAAGCGTATTTTGAAACGGAAACTTGAAAAACTTTATATGGCATTCATCATCTTTCTTCTGTATGCGCCGATCTTTACCCTGATCGTCCTCTCCTTTAACTCTTCCAGAACAAGGGCGAAATGGGGAGGTTTCACTCTGCAGTGGTACCAGGCGCTGTTTGCCAATGAAGATATCATGAACGCCCTCTATACCACTCTGGTGATCGCTCTTCTGTCCGCAATCATCGCGACCGTGCTGGGAACAGCGGCCTCCGTCGGCATCACCAGCATGAAACCGCGCGCCAAGACGGTCTTTATGGGTGTCACCAACATTCCCATGCTCAACGGCGAGATCGTCATGGGAATTTCCCTGATGCTGCTGTTTATCATCGGCCGTATCGAGCTGGGATTCGGAACCATCCTGCTGGCGCATATTACCTTTAACCTGCCGTACGTCATCCTGAGCGTCATGCCAAAGATGAAGCAGACCAGCCGCGCCACCTACGAAGCCGCCCTGGATCTTGGAGCTTCACCGATGTATGCCTTCTGGAAAATCACTTTTCCGGATATCATGCCCGGTGTGATTTCCGGCTTTCTCCTTGCCTTTACCATGTCCCTGGATGATTTCGTCATCACATACTTTACCAAAGGGCCCGGAATCGATACCCTGTCCACGAAGATTTATTCCGAAGTGCGCAAGGGAATCAAACCGGAGATGTATTCCCTGTCCACCATTTTGTTTGCCACCGTGCTGATCCTGCTTCTGCTGGTAAACTTCAGCCCTTCCGACAAAAACGCCGGACAGGAAGCGCAGAAAGCACATCGTCTCTCAAAAAAGAAACGCTCTTTCGGCCGTATCCCGCAGATCATTGTCGGCCGCGTGCTGCCTGTGCTGATGGTCGTTGTCATTGCCGGCGGCGGCATTTATTACGGCAGAGCGAATCTGACTTCCGGCACAGAACAGGTGATCATCTACAACTGGGGCGAATATATTGACCCGGAAGTCCTTGATATGTTTGAGGAAGAGACCGGTATTCAGGTCATCTATGAAGAATTTGAAACCAATGAGATCATGTATCCGAAAATCCAGTCCGGCGCCATCGCCTACGATCTGGTATGCCCTTCCGATTACATGATCCAGAAAATGATCCAGAACGACCTGCTCCAGCCGCTGAATTTTGACAACATTCCAAACGCAAAGAACATCGGACAGGTCTATTATGAAAAATCCCGCCAGTTCGATCCGGACAATCAGTACTCCATCCCCTACTGCTGGGGAACTGTCGGAATCCTTTACAACACAAAGATGGTGGAGGAGCCCATCGATTCCTGGACCGTGCTGTGGGATACCCAGTACAAAGACAACATCCTGATGCAGGACAGCGTCCGCGACGCATTTGCGGTAGCATTGAAGACCCTCGGCTATTCTCTGAATTCCACCAGCATCCATGAGCTGACACAGGCGAAAGATCTTCTGGTACAGCAGAAGCCGCTGGTACAGGCTTACGTCATCGACCAGGTGCGCGACAAGATGATCGGCAACGAGGCTGCCATCGGCGTGATCTACTCCGGGGAGGCCATTTATACACAGACGGAAAACCCGGATCTGGCTTACGTGGTCCCCAAGGAAGGCTCCAACATGTGGATCGATTCCTGGGTGATGCCGAAGAACGCGCCGAACAAGGAGAACGCGGAGAAATTCCTCGATTTCCTGTGCCGTCCGGAAATTGCGCTGATGAACTTTGAGTATATTACTTATTCAACGCCAAATGAAAAGGCCCGCGAGCTGATCGAAGACCCGGCAATCCGCAACAGCGAAATCGCGTTCCCGGGGGATTCCATTCTCAGCCGCTGTGAAACCTTTACTTATCTTGGCGAGGACGCGGATGAAGTCTATAACCAGCTTTGGCGGGAAGTGAAGTCGAACTGACAGCAGATACAAAACAAAAACTTCTTTGTAACCGTTCAGCTTGCTGAACGGTTACACATCATCGAAATGGATAGGGAAATATTTCATAAAGAACATCTTCTTTCCCCTTTCTGATACACTCAGAGAGAAAAAAGGATCAAAAGAAAGCAAAAAAGTTTCTTTTGATCCTCAAAAAGAATACCCGAACTTGCGGAAGAACCCAAGTTTGATCCCTGCGAGTCATTGATCATGCAAATCACCTTGATCTACCGGCATTTCTTACTGACTGTAGAGTCTACAGTAAATTTCCCTTCCGTAAGATCAGATCGACCGCATCCGGTTCCAGCATATTTAAATGCGCCAGGCGGTTCCTCGCCTCCCGGAAAACGACAAGAGTTTCATATTCCCGGCTCTCCAGCGGAATTTTTCCATTTCCGACCATATACACCAGCGCTCCGATCTCCACATCTTCCGGATTCACGACCTGTTCCCCATAGGATGTGGTAATGGGGAGAGCGCTGTCGATATATTTCCGGTACTTTCTGATGAAAGAACTCCGGTATTTTTCGATCACCGGAAAAATGTTTTTCAGCTGTGTTTCCCAGATCTTTGTTCTAATCTCTTCCTCCGTTCCCGGAAAGCAATAATTCTTCCCATTGCTTCGGCATTTCTCCCGGACAATATCCCGGATAACCTGAATCGAATTTTCCAAAAAAGCATTTCCCAGTAACACACATTCTGCACACAATTCAATATCCCGATTGCATACCGTAGAGACCAGATCCGCAAGATACGGCCGCAGATACTCCCTGCAGTGACGGTCTGAAGCGGCGAGCGCACAGAACGCAAATTTATCATAAGCGCCTATCTGATGATCAAAGATCAGCTTTTTCATTCCCTTTCCGGCTCTGTTGGCAAAACCGTCGTCCTGCGTTTCCAGAATAAAAACCCCGGGAGTTTTGTTTCTGACGTTTTTCCTGTATTCCACAATAAAGCTGATCCACTCGTCATATCTGTTCTTTGGGATCCCGGACACCCACAGATATCTGTCATTCAGCACCGTGTCCTCGCACTTTCCAAGAAACTCCGCATAAGTCATTCCAAATCTGTAAGTGGCACGCCGTTCTGCTTTACAGTATCTGTTCAAAAGAAACAGTCCGACCTCCTCTTCCGGACATTGCATTCTGTCCAGTGCGTTTTTCGGATTTTCCAGTTTCAGACGGTCTTCCACCAGTTCCAGAAGTGTATCTCTCCAGGGAACATTTTCCGGAAGACATAAAATCATACTTTTCCCGTCCAGCGCAGACGAAATGATATCCTCCAGAAATTTATGTGCCTTTGTAATATGATTCCACCAAAGTCTGTCCATCTCAATCCTCCATATAAACCAGGAGTTCATCCTCGATCTGCTGCACCGTTCCCATCATCTGGCAGAAACTGTGACGGGTAAACCGATACCTTCCGTTACCCGTATGCTGAAGCACTCCCAACTCCTGCATTTCTTCCATGAGAGCCGTAATCTTCTCTGTGTCAAGAGACGTCAGCTTCCTGATCGAATAGGTGCCCGCAAGGGCAGAAAGCTCCTCTGCATTGCAGCCGCTCTGGGATTTGTTTTCATGATAATAATAGGCGACCAGCAGTGCGATGATATAGTAATAGTCATCGTCACCGACTTTCAGAGTAACAAAGAATTTTTCCCTGATATCCTGCTGCAGAGACTGTTCGGCAAGAATCCTCTTGATATGCTCCTTACGCACATAATATGGCGGAGTCTCACTCTCAAAATATCCCGCATAGTCACGTTTCATTGCCTCGATCAGCTTCGCGCAGTAAAGCTGGATCAGACCCGGGAAATAGTTCGTAGTCCCGAAAATCGTTGAGATCAGAACCTCCGTCTCATTGTCTTTCGGGAAACGGAATCCCAGATAATACAGCGGTTCTTCCAACAGTTCCCTCGCCTCCATGGATCGAAACGGCTTCACCGTAAGAGCATCTAGGTGCGTCAGGACACTATTATTTCCCAAAGCCACCGTGCGCTTGAATCTTACGATATTGCGCAGGCCGGCAACAACAAACTTGAACCTTCCGCTTCCAACACTCTGGATATCCTTCAGCGCGTCAAACGGCTGATAACCGATCGGCTCGCAGCTTTCGATAAATACATCCGCCTCGTCGATCATCAGCAGCAGATACGGGATCGGATCCTCCTGATCTCTGAGCCTGTTTTTAATATCTCTCGCCAGCTCATCCCAGTCCTCCGTAATATTTTCCGTCTTCAGGATTCCCTCATCATACAACGCTGCGGAAATTGCTCTTGCGGTATCGCGGTAATCTTTTCTCCAGGCATTGACGATCACTGCACGGTCACCATTCTCATCCATGTCGATGTCCTTTTTCGCCATACGCAGCAGCGCCGTCTTTCCCAACTGGCGACCGCCGTATACGATATTGACGCCCGTAGCAGACTCGATCTTCTCCAGTTCATTTTTTCTTCCGATAAACATTTCCGGCGGCATGACGTCGGCAGATTTCTCGATATACGGCTGACAGGAGGCAAACGGCATGACGACAGCCATCAACATCCGGTTTACCGCGGTTTCCGTATAATGCTTTGCGAGGTAGATCAAAACGACACGATCGATCACCGCGAAAATTTTACCGGTCAGATCCGTCTTAGTCTTTCTGGCAAGCGTCCGCCGATCCGCCAGCGTAAGAGCATAATCCAGAAGAACGATCGTATTCTTTGCATTTCCGATTTCCTTAAATGTATCAATCAGGCGGGATGCATCTGTTTTGCCAAACAGACATACCACACGAAAACCTTTTTCTTCTGCCTCTGAACCAAACGCCGCGATCGGATGCTTGTAATTACTTTTCCTGCCATTTTGAGGGCGTCTGAGTGTGATCAGATAACTCTCGATCTTTCCCTGCAGAGGAGCTTCCGTACGAATGGTATCCGGTACGAATCCAAGCGCTTCGAGCAGCGCCCGCAGTTTCGCTTCCCCGACTCTGGCTCCGCGGAGCCAGCTATCCAGCAGCTTATCTGCACCTTTCGTATCCTTATTAATCTTGGACGTATAGACGAGCGCCTTCAACGTTGTGCCGGAATTAGCCGTTCTCCGGTAGTTGATGTCGTACTCATCCAGAAATTGCTGAAGATAATCCGTCTGGTACGGGTCCCAGTCAAAAACAAGGTCATTCGTCAGGAGACGATTCAGCAGGTCTTCGGCTGCCGCATAATTCTGCTCTTCAATCCGTTTCCGGATCTGCTCCACTGCGGTGGCAACCTGTTCTTCCTTCTTCCATTGAGGATTTCCTTTCACATAAATCGACAGGCTACGATTTAATTCAGCTGCTCTGGTCTCCGCATCTCTGTGGATTTTTTCACGAAACGCTCCCAGGATCCTTGTAAAGAAGCCATAATTTTTCGTCTCTGCAGCCCATGCATACCAGTTTTCCATCACCTGGATCATCATTTCCTTGACATTCTCAACCGTATTGTCGATCTGTCCATAACTCTGAGCAAGTTCCAGGTCCTCAATAAATTCCTGCCGTTTGTTTTCCATGTCATTCCGCGAAAAAACGATCGCTTTGTCAACAGAAAACAACTGCTCCTCCTCACTCTCCATCGTAATTTTTTTCGCATTCAGATACTCAAGAATCAGCTCCGCCGAACCATAGTCGTCTTCTCCGCTGAAAATCTCTTTCAGTCTGTCTTTCCATTCTTTTTCCGGTTCCTGGCAGTGACGCAGGATACGGCGGCGCACAGAGAGCTCCGGCAATTCCGGAATCTCATCCAGGATCGGAAAAAATCTTTCATCCAGGAGCACATGGTTGTTTCTCAGAAAATCAATATAAAAATATCGGTTGCTGTTCTCCTGATAACTTCCTTCGAGACGCTTTTTCAGTTCCTCGAGAGTCACCTGCAGCACAACCTGTCCCGCACACTCGGAACATTCTGCGCCGGACATCTGTGCCAGAGAGCAGAGCGCAGTTTCAATCTCACCGAGCAGACCCCTCCGGATCTTCCGATAATCGTTTAAGGCAGGATCATCGTCACTGGGAACAGCCGATTTCAGCAGAAAGACATAGTTACACAGGACCGCGACGACCTTCCGGACACGCTTGAAAAGATTCATCCGAAGACTGCTCATCAGATCTGAAGTTTTCTTCACCAGCCTGATATTTTTTGCTGCCAAATCCCAGTAAGTATCCAGTACATGATCGATCTTGGACGGCTCGATGTTCTCTTCACAGATCGCCGCCTGATCTTTTACATAATTCTGCGCCAGAAATTCCTCCAGAAGTTCCAGCATGTCTCGGTCATCATTTATGACAACCAGCAGATATTCACTGAGTTCACTGTGCGGTCCAAGCAAAAGCTTTCCCGTCTCAATAAATCTTTTGTGTGACGCGTTCTCTTTGATATTCGCTATACTGTAATTCTCATAGTATCCTTTTGCTTCCCGCCGGATCTCTTCCAGACGTTTTTCCCAGGAGGCACGCGCTTTTTCCCGGTAATCGGCATACCGATCCATCCCTCTATGGTGTTCCGTCTTGAACTGCTGCAGCGTATAAACGATCCCGTCCACAGCAGGGATTTCACGCAGCACACGGTTTCCCGATACCAGATCCTGAAGCTGTTTCAGCGAATAATCATAACTGAACTGATCGTAAAAATAATTCCGAATCGCCGCGGAAACAACAAAATAATCGGAAACCGGAGTTTCTTCATAGTAAAACACACGGAATATCGTATCTGAATTGTAGCTGCAGTTATCCATTGGATCGTTGACGGCATACGCCAGTTGATGATAGACGGATTCATAAGAAGGCAGACGATCCGCCAAAACCCTGACATAGGCAGCGGCCGCATACAGCTTTCCGGCCGTCAGCATGCGCTGATACTCTTCCTCATAATTTTCCGGATTCTCTTCCGCTCCCGGCTCTTCAGGGCAAATTTTTTCTTCCGCATTTTCATAATCCGGCTCACCTTCTGTGTCATCGATCTTTGCTGCATTTTCCAACAGTTCCGTATCCATTACATCCGCAAAATCTCCGTCCGATGATTCATCCGAAAGTTCTGATGTCTCTGTCTGATTTCCATTTTCTTGCTGTTTCCCGTCTTTGTGCTGTTTCTCGTCCTCCTGTTCTTTCTCTTCCTTCTGCTCTTTCTCTCCTTCCTGATGATTTTCGTCCTCCTGCTGTTCCTCGTCCTTCTGCTCTTTCTCTTCCTCCTGCTGTCTCTCGTCCTTCTGTTCTTTCTTTTCCTCCTGCTGTTTCTCCTTCTCTTCTTGTTTCCCGTCCTCCTGCCGGTAATCTTCAAGATTCACTACCGCCTGATCTTCCGAATCATAAAATTCGTCATCTGTACAGCCGCAGTACCAGACAGAAATCTGCTGCCCAAGAATGCCTCTTATCCAACCGGCAAGCTTTTCTGCCTTCTCATGAGTGAGTGCAAGCACCACATACTGTTTCTCTTCGCTCTTCTCCTCCAGTAAACGTTCATAAAACAGCCGGAACTGCTCTGAATTTTCCGACACAATCCCCAGGTATACCACAGATTTCCCATTCAGCACGTCCGGAAAAGAGTAGAAAAAGAAATCCGAATCCACATAACAGGAGCATGTATAAAACACATAGTCCGGATTTATTTTCATCGTCTGTTTGTAGCTGGTACAGCACAGAAATCTTGCAGCTGCAGAATCTGCCCGGTCCTCGATCGGATCCGCTTTGACAAGGTCAATCCGCTTCTCACCAAACATTCGGGCAAGAAACGCAGCCGATTCTTTCGTCTCAAAAGCCTTCAGACCTTTCCGAGACAATGTAAAAAATTCTCCGAAACCTTTGACGACATATTTTTTCAGGTATCCCTGCTGCATCAGCTTTTCCGCGGCCAATTCATAAGACTGCCCGGATCCGTTCCTCAACGAAATAGATTCCATGGAAAATCCGTATCCTGCATATGCATGAAAAAGGCAGGTCATCTTATCTATCGGAACCTGTTTAGCGAGATCTCTTTTGAACTCTTTGACTCCAAATTTCCCCGTCGCTTTTTGAGACACTTCTATGTCCAGCATCCCTGGCTCTTCCTCGCTGATCATCTCCGTCGGATCGCTGATCCCGATCGATTTCCAGACATCTTTCTCCTCGACAGGCACAGAAATCTCCTGCTGTTCTTCCGAAGTTTCTACCTCAACCGTTATTATTCCAAACTGAATTCCACGGGCGATCGGCTCCTCAAAACAGCCTGCAAGTCTGTATACCAGCGAAAATTTTCTGACCGGATCTTCTTCATGAAATGCATCTGACAGCCGAAGATAACACTCCGCTGTCTCTTTAACGGAGTCTCCGTCCATTTTTTCAAAATCATACGCTCTCAGGACTTCTTGCCGCTGCTCCAGCAAATTCTGAATCTCCCGATCTTCAGACCGCAGCGATAGAAAGAAACGAACCGCGACAATATATTTTTCGGACTCCAGGAGTCGGCTTTCATACTCCTCCAGCAACGCAGCGGTCTCCTCCAGTTTCAATGGAACATCGCCTGTCCCGAGTGCAGAAAACTGTTTCTTCACTTCCGCCTGCAGCGCAACTGCTTCAGGAAGCTTTTCCAGCACCGTTTCTGCAAGACATTCCGGAAAGAATTCTTCCGCGCTGACGCACTGTGTCAGTTCTGAGAGTGCTGAACAAATTTCCGAGAACTGCCCCCTCAGTGTCTCCGTCTGTTCCCGAAGCAGATGAACAAGCTCACGTTTTGACATACCTTCTCCTCCTCGTATCTTATCACTTTTCTCTTTACCGTTCGTTTATGATGCTGGGATCAAAATGTATTTTGACCCTGCCATCATTTTATGATTCGCCCGAAAAATGGGCATGAGACACGGATTGCTCCGCAGGGTCATAAATTTCATGCAAGCATGAAATTCATGACCTCTTGTCGCATGTCTCATTTTATTTCAATTTATCTTATAAGTATATCATATCTTCTATCGGTTGACATCTGATTTTTCTGTTCTTTCACACCTGCCGTAGCAGTTCAGCCAGCCGAACTGCTGTACAAAGGCGTTCCGTGAGGACAGCAAGCTGCAGATCACCATTTGTCTTCAGAACGTTGACGATTTAGAGAAGATGCTGAGAACTCATTCATAAAAATCCTCATACCGAGGACTGTATCTTTTGTTTTTTTATACACAAAATACTGGAGCAGTTTGCTTGCTGCTGGCATAGCTGCTCCAGGAATTTTACATTTCACCCAAACCATTCTATATTGCAATTTTCTCAGAATCTCCAGAATTTCTGTTCCGGCTTCTGAAATTCATTTTCAGGAATCAGAACAGCTCGCTCTCCATTTTCAATAAAGTAACAGCGAATTTTTTTCGGAAGTCCTTCCTTTTCATCATCACTGGAATTAATAGACCAAAACAATGCCTCCACAGCAGGAATTTCATCCCCCTGTCGTTCAATATCGACAGCGCTCGCCGCAATGTATCGGTAAAAAATCCGGTGCGCCCTGTTCTGGAATTCCTTCGGAACCGCCTGCAGCTGCTCCAACATTTTCTGGTATCTCTCCGGTTGATACAAGCCCAGCATCATTCGTTTTCCCCAGAGCATCCTCGCTATAATAAAGGAATCTCCAGAAAAAAACCTGTGATGCTCCTCACAGATTCCTTGCGGAATCGCTGAACTTCTCAGATAGACCAGTTCATCCGTATCTTCATCCTTCAGCTTTCTCCGCTCCAGCTCATAATCGAGATGAGGAGAAAACAGAAAATACATGTTTTGATCTGCTTCCGTGGGGGTATAAATGGAAAACTGCTGTCTTGGTTCCGTCTGCGCTTCACTGAACAGCATCACCAGTTCCATAGATACCTCTGCTTCGATCAACGAATTTTTATTCAGCAGTGTGCGGTATCCCTCGTCATCCGGCCAGAAATCTTTTTCATAACAGATGCAGTTCACTGTAAATTCATTCACTGGCGCCGGAGTGATCTCGATCAAGGTCAGCCAGTTTTCCGTCTGTTGGAAATCTTCCCGGCAGTCCGATGTAAAAATCACCAGCTTTCCTCTGTCTGCCCATTCCTTTGCCATCTGATAAAAGGCTGTCCGTATGTTATCTTTTCCCTGAAGTTCGTTCAGATAATCGATCAGAATGATTGGCTCCCCGGGAACAAACTGGCGGAAATCAGATAACAGGACGGAAGCATCTGTTTCATCATTCTTAAAAAACTTCTGATATAATTCTCCGGCAGATACACGGTATATCTCTCTGTCTTCAAAACAATCTGACAAAAAGGTAGCCTTCCCGCTGGCAATCGGTCCGTACAGACCGAAAATTCCCACGGCACCATGGCGCCACTGCCAGCGGTATCTCATCAGGTGCATGTTTTCTTTTGTGAAAATAAAACGTTCCATTTCAACTCCCCTTTCATCCTTCCACGCAAAAGACACTCAGATACTCCGGAGGTACACTGTCCGTCAGCCAAATTTCATTTTCTGAAAGGTAAAACACATAGCCGTCACGCGCCATCCCCTCCGCGTCAATTTTCAAAATGGCCGGTGCACCCTGATTTTTCCATCGGCCGGCAACCTGTCTTGCCGTTGCGGCATCCCAGGACAGATGAACCTTCTGACGTGTCATTGGTTTGAGTCCTTCTTTCAAAATAGAATCCAGCGCACAGAAACCCGTTCCATGATATAAAACCTCCGGCGGCGTTCCCTCTTTGTAGTCCATTTCCAGCCAGGGAATCGAATGTCCCTGATTGCAGCGGATCATCAATTGCTCTCCCTCACGCCTCAGTCCATATCTCTGTTTTCCGTCCGTCCGGACAATTTCCATCAATACAGGAAGTGTCAGATAAAACATCGGCCGACGAAATTTATCGTTGAATTTTTCTATAAATTCCGACACACTGACCCATCCCTGCCGGTCCATGGGAATCTGAATCATCTCCGGACTGTGGCGAAGAATTTTACAGATTCTGCCGCCAAGCCTGTTTCCTCGGCTTTTCAACATCCGGCGTTCCTCCTCTGTCAACTGTTCCAGCGCGCCTATATCCGCGATAATTTTACTGTTGTCGATCATTGTAACCACTGCCTCCTTAATCGAAAAGATAATATCCCCGCCGAAATCTTTATGTTTTCTGTTATTTTATTCCCGCAGGCAACGAGCCAGGCGGACATTCTTGTATTACTGACCTTCATTCTCTGTCAATTCAATAATCTCGTCATAGAGAACATGCAGCGGCGCTTTTCCATACATAAGCCTGTTGATATGATAGTGACCGGCAAACCATTTCCGGAACGCTGTCATCTCATAAATGTTATCGAGAACCGCATGTATGTTGATGTACTCCGGACCGTAATCCGACAGCATATAAGGCGTCGCCCCGCGATACCCCATCTGCAGGTTGAAGCGTGTCGGAACATCATGGGTAATACAATAATCCACTGAAAATCCGTAACGCTTCAGATTGTTCATGCAGTTGTCAACCTCCCTCTGCACAGGCAGCTCCGCCTCAAACCAGTCGTAATTCTTTGTACGGAAATCAATATCCTGGCTGAATGCCCCGCCGAAAAAAAGAAATGTACTCCCAGTCTCCAGTTCCATAATCTCTCCGCGTAGGATATGGTAGACGGACATTCCAAGCTTATGTGCCCTCGCCCCGTGAAAGTCAGTGACCGGGTACTCCTGCAGTCTATAATGGTCTCATAAATTAAGACACTTTTTCGGACAATTTTTAATGAATCTGA
>ERZ1673750.384-NODE-384-length-36495-cov-7.066411_pt1 | contig 36495 bp, 32 predicted proteins | sample MGYA00580203_ERZ1673750 | MGnify/ENA primary metagenome ERZ1673750 (study PRJEB41218, sample SAMN15661763) | gut metagenome | host: Homo sapiens | place: Canada: London | collected 2015-08-20/2019-03-30 | study: EMG produced TPA metagenomics assembly of... | reverse complement strand
GTCCGCGAATTGGTACAATTGGAAAGAATCACATTCAGAGCAGTCCGTTTTTACTTAGGGCTGCTCTTTTTCTCGCTCTGAATCTGATACTTTCCTAAAGAACTATACCATACTCACATATCGCAAATATCCAAAAACATCTGTTACCAAGTCCCCCACATTTTACATACGAAAGCTTGAGAAGTGCATAAAAATTCGCTATAATCAGGAATGTGAAATTTATAACTACTGATTCTATAGAAACTATCAGGGAGAGAAAAGTTTGGAGGCAGCCTTCCAAATTTACCTTGATGGCGCAACAAATGTGTCAGAAGGAGGAAAGAATGAAAATTGTATTGGAACACCTGACCAAAAAATTTCCCGGCCGCGGGAAAAAGAACCCCGGCGACGTCACCGCAGTGAACGATTTCACCTGCGAGATCCCCGACGGCGAACTGGTCGGTCTGCTGGGACCCTCCGGCTGCGGAAAAAGCACCACATTAAATATGATCTGCGGCCTGGAGACTCCCACAGACGGAAAGATCCTCTTTGGCGACGAGGACGTGACAAAGCTTTCCCCGGAACTGCGGGGCGTCGGCATGGTCTTTCAGAACTATGCCCTCTATCCTCATCTCAATGTCCGCCAGAACATCCAGTTCCCACTGGAAAATCTCCGAGGCAAAGACCGGCTCCCAAAGGCTGAGATGGAAAAACGTGTCTCCGAGACCGCCCATCTCGTACAGATCGAAGATCTGATGGACCGCAAGCCGCGGGAACTGTCCGGAGGCCAGCAGCAGCGTGTGGCGATCGCCCGCGCCCTCGTAAAATTCCCCCGGGTTCTCCTTCTGGACGAACCTCTGTCCAATCTGGACGCCCGTCTGCGCCTCCAGACCAGGGAAGAAATCCGTAAAATTCAGAAGAAGACAGGCATCACCACCGTCTTCGTCACCCACGATCAGGACGAAGCCATGAGCATCTGCGACCGGATCGCCGTCATGCAGAACGGTGTCCTGATGCAGCAGGGCAGACCCCAGGAAGTCTATGACGATCCGTCCAGTCTTTTTGTTGCAAAATTTCTCGGAACTCCGCCGATCAATGTTTTTCAGGGAACTGTTCGCGGCGGAAAGCTCTTCATTGGCAATCAGGCCGTACTGCCGGTTCCGGGAATCAAAGACCGGGAAGTGTGGGCAGCCATCCGCCCGGAAGGCTTTGTCCTGCAGGCCGACGGTCCTCTCGCCTGTCATCTGGAGCGGGTGGAAGTCATGGGCAGAGACGTCAGTGTCATCTCCTCCCACAATGCCTGCACCAGCCAGACGCTGCGTTCCATCATCAGCGCGGAATCCCGCGCAGAGATTGATATGTCTTCCGCAGAAGTGCGTTTCTCCCTGAAACCGGGAAAGGTCTTTCTCTTTGAAAAAGAAACGGAAAACCGTCTCCGTTTTGAGCGCAGTTGAAAAATGCGGACTCTGTTTAAGACAAGCATTGCCGCTTACCAGCAGTTTCAGGAAAGGAGAATCCTTTAATTATGAAAAGAAACAACGGAAAAGCCTGGCTTTATCTTCTGCCGGCGCTCCTTTTTCTTATTGTTTTCATGGTCTATCCGCTGATCGACGTTTTTATCTACTCCTTCGAGGAAGGCTTTAGCTTCGCCTCCCAGACGTATTTCGGCACAGGCCTGTATAATTTTTCTTATGTACTGCACGATCCCTATTTTCTTCAGGCTGTGCAGAACACATTCCTCCTGGTGATCATCACCGTACCCGTCTCCACAGGACTGGCGCTACTGATCTCCGTGGGGCTGAGTTCCATCAAACCTCTGAGGGAGCTTTACCAGACCGTATATTTCCTGCCCTATGTGACCAACACACTGGCGGTCGGCCTGGTCTTCATGATCCTGTTCCAGAAGACAGAATACACCGACGGCCTGGTCAACCTGGTGATCGAATTGTTCGGCGGAAACGCCGTGGATTTTATCGACGGACCTTACTGGGCGAAAATGTTCGTCCTCTGTTTTTACACGATCTGGGTGGTCATGCCCTTTAAGATCCTCGTGCTCACCAGCGCCCTCGCTTCGGTCAACCAGGATTACTACAAGGCGGCCAGAGTGGACGGAACGCCGAAGCTTCGGGTTTTTACCAGGATCACGCTTCCGATGATCTCCCCGATGATCTTCTACCTTGTGATCACCGGATTTATCGGAGCCTTCAAGGCATACAGCGATGCGGTGGCTCTGTTCGGAACCGACCTGAATGCCGCCGGCATGAATACCATCGTAGGATATGTATACGATATGCTTTACGGCGACAGCGGCGGATATCCGTCCTACGCTTCCGCCGCAGCGATCCTTCTGTTTGCGATCGTCCTGACCGTTACCTGCATCAACCTTCTGGTCAGCAGAAAAAAAGTGGCAATATAATGACCGCAGCGATTGCAGTATGAGATTCAGACAAGCGATTTAAAGTGAGGTAATCCAATGGAACAACAACTTGACTTTGAAAAAATGCAGAGGAAAACGAACCGGCGCGGCCACGTGCAGAAAATTGTGGTTTATCTTTTTCTGAGCGTCTGGGCGCTGATCGTTCTGTTTCCTTTTTACTGGATGATCCTGACGTCGGTGAAAAGCTATGGATCCTACAATGCAGAACATGTTCCGTCCTTTTTCACCCTGTCACCCACACTCCAGAATTATGTGGATGCGTTTACCACCGTACCGTTGCTGGGATATCTTCTGAACACCCTGATCTTCACCATAGGGACAACAGCGATCATGATCGTGGTCAGCACGCTGGCCGCCTATGCGTTCGCCCGGCTGGAATTCCGGGGAAAGAACCTTCTGTTCACACTGTTCCTGTCCCTGATGATGATCCCCAGCGAGTTGGTAGTGATCACAAATTTCGTGACGGTCACAAATCTGGACATGCGCAACACCTTTGCCGGCCTGATCCTTCCCTCCGTCACCTCTGTCTTTTATATTTATCTGTTAAAAGAAAATTTCGAGCAGGTGCCGGATGAACTGTACCGCGCCGCAAAGGTGGACGGAACTTCCGATCTGAAATACCTGTGGAAGGTAATGATCCCCATCTGCCGGCCGACCATCGTGACCGTCATCATTCTAAAGATCATCGAGTGTTGGAACTCTTACGTATGGCCGCGGCTGATCACCGACGATCCTTCCTATTATCTTGTCTCCAACGGGATCCAGGAAATCCGGGAGAACGGATTCGGTCGGGAGAATATTCCGGCAATGATGGCCGCTGTGGTCGTGATCTCCGTTCCGCTGATCATTCTGTTTCTTGTATTCCGCAGAAAGATCATGGCGGGAGTCTCAAGAGGAGGATTGAAAGGATGAAAAAATTGAGAAAAGTACTGGCTATCCTGTTCGCCGCCGTGCTGTGTCTGCCGATCCTGTCCGGCTGTCACGGCAGGCAGGAACAGGCCGCATTTACCGTCCCGGAGGAATTCGACACTTCCAGAGATTACGAGATCACCTTCTGGGCGAAAAACGACACCAACAAAATACAGACGGAGATTTACCGCCAGGCGATCGAGGGATTTCAGGAACTCTACCCGAATATCACCGTGAACCTGCGGCTTTACACGGACTACGGCGATATCTACAACGACGTCATCAACAATATTTCCACCAACACGACGCCCAACGTCTGCATCACCTATCCGGACCACATCGCCACCTATCTCACCGGAGACAACGTCGTGGTTCCTCTCGATGAGCTGATGGAAAATGACCGGTACGGCCTGAGCGGAAGCGATCTGCTCTTCGACGGACCGAAAGAATCCGAGATCGTTCCCCAGTTTCTGGAGGAATGCATGATCGGAAACCATTATTATGCGCTTCCCTACATGCGTTCCACCGAAGCCTGCTATATCAACAAAACCTATGTGGAAGAGTTAGGCTATACACTTCCGGACACGCTGACCTGGGATTTTATCTGGGAAGTCTCCGAGGCCGCCACACAGAAAAATGCGGACGGCACGTATATGCTCAACGGCCAGGAAGTCATGATCCCTTTTATTTATAAATCCACGGACAACATGATGATCCAGATGCTGCGCCAGCTTGACGCCGGTTATTCCACAAACAGCGGAGAGGTCCAGATCTTTAACGATACTACGGAGAATATCCTCTATACCATCGCCGACCATGCGGCGACCGGCGCATTTTCCACTTTTAAGATTTCCGGCTATCCCGCGAACTTTCTGAACGCAGGACAGTGTGTCTTTGCCATCGACTCCACCGCCGGAGCGACCTGGATGGGATGCGACGCCCCACTGGTGGATATCTCACAGGACGCGATCACGCAATTTGAGACGGAAGTCATGCCGATCCCTCAGTATGACCCGGAAAATCCGAAAATGATCTCCCAGGGACCGTCTCTTTGCATCTTCAACAAAGAAGATCCGCAGGAAGTCCTGGCTTCCTGGCTGTTCACACAATATCTGCTGACCAACCAGGTGCAGATCGCTTACTCTGAAACCGAGGGATATGTTCCTGTAACCCTTGCCGCTCAGGAATCCGATGAATATCAGGACTATCTCTCCCGAGCCGGCGAGGACAACAACACCTACTACGACGTCAAGATCAAAGCAGCAGAGATCCTTCTGGAGCATGCGGACGATACCTTCGTGACGCCTGTATTCAACGGATCCGCTTCCCTTCGAAACGCTGCCGGCGAACTGATCGAGGATGTTACAAAGTCTGTCCGGCGAAACGAAACCGTCGATCAGGCGTATATGGAGAACCTGTACAGCAATGTCACTTCGCTCTATCACCTGGACGAAAACGGCGCCCTGTCCGGCCAGCCGGCAGATCTCGGTCCGCTTCCGGTAACGGCAAAGATCCTTCTCGGCGCTCTGGTCGGAGTCTGGATCCTGATTCTGCTTTATCTTGCCGTTTCAAAGCTTCGGAAATAACATTGTATCCGGATGGATCGCGGCAGTTCCGTCAGCGGACTGCCGCGATCCATCTGATAAAAATCAAAAAAGAAAGTAAAAAGAGCGTAAAAAGAATTGATTTTTTCCGCCAGTGGATTATAATTAATTTGTTATAAAATTATCATGAGATGCCAGGGGCAAAACGTCATGCATTTCATACTTGCATGCAGAAGCATGACTTTAAAACCCGAAAAAATATCATTTGGCCTCAACATCATCATGAAAAGGTAATGAGAGGAGAATCATTATGAAAAGAAAAGTATTATCTATGATGCTCGCCGTATCCATGGTAGCTGCCCTGAGCGGATGTGCCGGCGGCAGCGGAAGCACTTCCGGAAGCAACACCTCCGACGCGTCTTCCGTATCTGCATCTTCTGCATCCGATACGACCGCTGACTCCGCATCCGCTTCTGTCAGCGCAGAAAGCGAAGCGGCAGATTCCGCTGACGTCATGACTTACGACGAGTACATGACTGCCGATCTGGACACAGAAGTGACGATCCAGGCCTACGTTCAGGCAAAACAGTCCTGGTGGGAAGATGAAGGCCAGGGAAAAGCTACCGTTTACGCCCAGGATAAGAACGGCGCTTACTTCCTGTACGACATGGCATGCGCAGAGGAAGATTACGATCTGCTGACCCAGGGTACGAAAATCCAGGTAACCGGCTACAAATCCGAATGGTCCGGAGAAGTGGAAATCATCGACGGATCTTTCGAGATCATCGAGGGTGACGAATACATCGCACCGCCTCTCGATGTGACCAATATGCTGGGAACCGATGACCTGATCAACTACCAGAACCAGTTTGTAGAGTTCAAGGGTCTGACTGTTGAGCCGGCAAATCCGGACAGCGGAGATATCACCACTGCATTCCTGTACAACTATGACGGCTCCGGAAGCGAAGGCGACGACCTGTACTTCAACGCTTCTTACAACGGACAGACATATACCTTCGTCATCGAGTCTTACCTGTGTGACAGTTCCACAGAAGTTTACTCTGCAGTAAAGAACCTGCAGGTTGGACAGACCATCGATATGGAAGGATTCCTGTACTGGTATGAAGGCGTGAACCCGCACATCACTTCCGTTACTGTAGTAGAATAATCAAAAACCTCCGGACGGTTCGGACCTGTATATAATACACTTCACCGAAACCATCCGGAGGTTTTTTGACTATATAGCATTTCTCTTATTCCCGGCCGGGAACGGTTTTATTCGAAAGGACGGATCTTTCCCTGCTGGATCATGCATATATTATGTACAATCTCATCTATGTTTTTTGTATCCTCTGACGTCCATCCATGCAGGATTCCGAGCAGCGCACTACCGTGATAGCGCAAAGCGAATTTCCTTTCCGAATAGCTGAGATGTGCATATCTGCCTGTTCTTGCTGTGATCTTTCCAAAAAAATCATCGATCAATTCGCTTAAAAGCTTCTCGATCTCTTTTCCATAAGCGGTCTGTACACTTCTCTCTACATAAGGCTGCAGACTAATCGCCACCGTCAGCAGATAACGCAAAGCACTCTCTTCATCCTTCTGAGCGAGACATTGCTCCATAAGGATCTCCAGATCATTTTCCAGCATCCACCGGAGCATCTCCGGAATCCCTTCAAAATGGTAGTAAAAGGTCTGGCGCGTAATATGGCACTCTTCCACTATGTCCTTCACTGTCAGCTTTCCATACCGATTTTTTAAGGCCTCCCATTGGAAGGTCCGCGAAGCATGCCCGAAAAATGGTCTACCGGAAGAAAAGCTGCGGGATCTTTCTGTTTTTATATGGATCACAGCGATTTTAAGGCATCCCGGAAAGATACAAATCCCATAGTTCTGTGGCTGACCGTCCGCGAATTGGTACAATTGGAAAGAATCACATTCAGAGCAGTCCGTTTTTACTTAGGGCTGCTCTTTTTCTCGCTCTGAATCTGATACTTTCCTAAAGAATTGTACCATATCCGTAGATTCATAAAACTCAGCATCCCATCCCTCATAGCTCAATGTATGATTTGGCGCTGTTTCTATCATTTCTTCTGCATATTCGGTTAATTCATCCGTATGATTTTGAACATAAGTGAAAACATATTGCTTTGAATGACGATACGAAATCCAAATGCAGACAATAAGAACAAAAAGAACAGATGCAATGCAAATGATATATTTTTTCTTCATTACTTCTCCCCCCAAAAGGAATCTGCCTGTCCTGAAGCGTAGAGCCTATATAGATTTCCATTTTAGTCTGTTCTTCCACTGATGCATCCTTTTCTTTAGCAAATAAAAATTTTTGCCCCATAAATGCCCCACAACTAATTTTAAAAAAATGAAACCCTTGAAAATACAGTAAAATCAAGGGTTTCAGAAATAGTTCAGTGCCGCTGGCCGGACTCGAACCGGCATGGTTTCCCGCTTGATTTTGAGTCAAGTGCGTCTGCCAATTCCGCCACAGCGGCCGATATGAAGTTTAAAGTTCTTCACGAACCGTTATTAATCATAGCATACTTCCTGCCCAAGCGCAAGTTATTTTTACATAATGTTGCGATTGAAAGGTAACAGTTCAGCCTTGCTGAACCGTTACATGCAAACTCCGTTGAAAATCGCCTTCGGCGATGGGATTTTGCACTTCTGAATCACGTTCTTACGGTCTGCGTTCAACAGCCAGAAAGCCGGAAGTCACGCAGAAAAACATAAACTTCTCCTGCCGGCTTCCGGCTTTCCTTCACATAATTCACGCAGTCATCTTCACTCGCCGCCAAACATCTTCCGGTATTCCGGTGTTCCGTCCAGCGTTGCAAAGTAATCTTTCGGAGTCTCCGCACGGCGGATCAGCTCAAAACTTCCGTCTTCTTTCAGCAGCACCTCTGCAGAACGGAGTTTTCCATTGTAATTGTATCCCATGGAAAATCCATGTGCTCCGGTGTCGTGGATGAACAGAAGATCTCCCAGGTCGATCTTCGGGAGCATCCGGTCGATGGCAAATTTATCATTGTTCTCACACAGGGAACCTGTCACATCGTATTTGTGATCGCACGGCTGATCTTCCTTGCCCATTACGGTGATGTGATGATATGCGCCGTACATTGCCGGACGCATCAGGTTGACCGCACATGCATCGCAGCCGATGTATTCCTTGTAAATGTGTTTCTCGTGGATCGCGCGGGTCACCAATCCGCCGTAGGGTCCCATCATAAAGCGTCCCATTTCTGTATAGATCGCCACATCTCCCATGCCTGCCGGCACCAGGATCTCGTCGTATACCTTGTGTACCCCTTCTCCGATCACACGGATATCGTTCGGTTCCTGATCCGGACGGTACGGGATGCCCACTCCGCCTGAAAGGTTGATAAATGTGATCTTAGCGCCGGTCTCTTTTTCCAGCTTCACTGCCAGCTCAAAGAGTACCTTTGCCAGCGCCGGGTAATATTCATTGCTGACGGTATTGCTCGCCAGGAACGCATGGATTCCGAAACGTTTTGCACCTTTTTCTTTCAGGATACGGAACGCGTCAAACAGCTGCTCAGTGGTCATGCCATATTTGGCGTCTCCCGGGTTGTCCATGATGTCATTGCTGATGGAAAACAGTCCGCCCGGATTGTATCGGCAGGAAATGGTCTCCGGAATATAGCCCAGAGTTTTTTCCAGAAAATCAATATGGGTAAAATCATCCAGATTGATGATTGCCCCCAGCTTCTCAGCCAGCGCGTATTCACACGCCGGGGTTACATTGGATGAAAACATGATCTTGTCTCCTTGGAATCCCATGGCATCGGAGAGCATCAGCTCCGTCTCTGAGGAGCAGTCGCATCCGAATCCATATTCGCCGAGAAGTTTGATCAAGGTCGGGTTTGGATTTGCCTTCACCGCAAAGTATTCACGGAATCCAGGATTCCATGCAAAAGCTTCCTGCACGGCTTTAGCATTTTCACGGAGTCCTTTTTCATCGTAAATATGGAACGGGGTAGGAATCTGCGCAGCAATTTCTTCCAGTTTCTCTTTTGTGACAAAAGGCTTCTTTACCATCTTTTATGTTCTCCTTTGTTCTTCTGACTGCCGCCGGCACAGATCATGCTGTGCGGAACAACAGCTGTGGTTCGCAACAAACTGTAACTTATTTGTAACTATCCAGCTGGCTGAACGGTTACACTCATTTTGCCTGGATGACCTGAAGCATGTTGGTCATATATCCCTGACCGGATACTTCATTGGTCGCAGGATCTCCGGCTGTGAAGATCACCATCTCTCCTTTGTGTACCAGTCCCTCACGGACAACCATGTACATGGCATGGGAGATGATGTTTTCCGTGCTGTCCTCCTCGTATCCTGTGATCGGTTTCACGCCCCAGTAAAGCTGCATCTTTCTGCGTGTTCTTTCATTTGGAGTCACACCGTAGATCGGCACAGACGGACGCAGATTGGAGATCACTCTTGCAGTCTGACCGGACATCGTCGGAGTCACAATGCAGGAGGCGTTCAGACGCTCTACCATTGTCACCGCCGCAAATCCAACGGCGCTGGAAACATTCTGTTTTCCAAGCAGCGCCTTCGTATCACGGTACATATCAAACTTCAGGAACTGCTCAGAAGACTCGGCGATCTTCGCCATCATCTGAACCGCTTCCACCGGATATTTACCCTGAGCGGTCTCTCCTGACAGCATAACCGCATCGGTTCCGTCATAAATAGCGTTGGCAACGTCGGACACCTCCGCACGGGTCGGGCGCGGATTGCGGATCATAGAATCCAGCATCTGTGTCGCTGTGATAACCGGTTTGTATTTATGATTACATTTCTCGATAATGATCTTCTGCACATGCGGTACGTCACTTGCCGGGATCTCCACGCCCAGGTCTCCGCGGGCTACCATCACTCCGTCTGCCGCATCAATAATGCTGTCAATGTTCTCCACACCCTCTGCATTTTCAATCTTAGCAATGACATCGATCCCTTCTCCGCCGTTTTCGTGAAGCAGATCCTTGATCTCATAAATCGCCTCTGCATTGCGGATGAAAGATGCCGCTACAAAATCGATTCCCTGCTCGATGCCAAACAGAAGATCGCTCTTATCTTTTTCGGTCAGGTTCGGGAGCTTGATCGATACATTCGGCACATTGATACCTTTTTTCTCTCCCAGCTCACCGCCGTTGATCACGCGGCAGACAATCTCTGTCCCGGTGGTTTCCTGCACTTCCAGGCAGATCAGGCCGTCGTCGATCAGGATCTGCCCTCCGGCTGTTACATCCTGCGGCAGTCCTTTGTATGTGATGGAAACACGTTCGTTGTCTCCTTCAATTTCACTGGTCGTCAGAACAAATGTCTGGTTTTCTTTCAGTGTTACTTTCTTATGGTCTCTCAGTTCACCGGTACGGATCTCCGGTCCCTTTGTGTCAAGCAGGATGGCCACAGGAACTTTCAGCTCTTTGCGCACTTCCTTCAAAAGATCCATACGCATTTTCTGTTCTTCATGGTCTCCATGGGAGAAATTAAAACGCGCAACATCCATGCCATTCTCTACAAGTTTTTTCATCATTTCTTTTGAATTCGTATTCGGTCCCATCGTACAAACAATTTTGGTTTTTCTCATGCTTTACTCTCCTGCTTTTCTTCTTAAATACTGCCCGGCGTCTTCGCTCTGTTATGCTTGAAAGCCCCGGGACAGTCTTAATTTACATTGTTTTGTTATTGTAACTATTCCTCCAGGTCTGCGTATTTCCTGCGCAGCCTGTATGAAAACGTAGTGCTTATGGGCATCCGCCCCATCGCGAAACAATTTTCTCCTATTTGATATGCTCATGGGTGAAAAGGTGGTTCTGACAATACTCATAGTTCCCATTGCACTTGGAGCAGTAACGGAATTCCAGCTCCGGTGAATCCAGTTCAGTGCGTCCGCAGACGGCGCACTTATGTTTGGCGCCATTGGCATAACCCTGCGCTTTTCCTTTCGACATCGCCTTTCTGAATTCGTTTTTCCGCTTTCTCTCTCTTGGATTGTAACGGCTGTAATTTCTCGTTCCAAAAAAGAAAATAATGACACTGGCAAGGGAGAAAACGATTGCAACCTTTGTCACAATACTTCCGCGGAAAAAATCAATTGCCACGATTACCGCATAGACAACCGCCATGTACTTCATCTTGATCGGAATCAGGAAATACAGCATTACCTGCATATCCGGGAAACTCATCGCAAAGCCAAGGAAAATGGAAAGGCTGATGTAATAGGTGCTGAAGCTCAGTCCATAGATTCCGAAATAGGAAAATCCGGTAAATACAAACAACAGAAACGCTCCTATAATCGTCATGATGATGCCGAAAAAGATATAGACGTTGTACCGGAAATCACCCCAGGCACGCTCCAGCGAAGATCCGATGGAATAATAAAAGAACAGCATGATAACCGTGAAAATATCCAGACTGCTCGGCGGTATCAGCAGCCAGCTTACCAGTCTCCACACCTGACCATGAAAAATGATCATGTAAGGATCCAGAGTCATATACCCCAGGGCTGACGGAAACGCGTAATTCAAAAGATATCCGATCAAATAGGTAATAATAATGTAGGTCGTAAGATGGGGACTCGCATATCACCCAAATTTACGTTCCAGCTAGATTAAAAAATTCATTGACAATCATCTGTCTTTTAAAACATATCTTTCTTTTTGAAGATCATCGCAACAATCAGACAGATGACCGCAGCGATCAGTATCGCGATCCAGAACCCGAACGGACTGGACGCAAAGGGCATTCCCTTGCTGTTGACGTTCATGCCGTAAGCGCTGAACACAATATTGGGCACAGACATAACGATCGTAATCGTCGTCAGGAATTTCATGACGATATTCAGGTTGTTGGATATTACCGAAGCAAAAGCGTCCATGGTTCCGCTTAGGATGTTGCTGTAGATATTCGCCATCTCGATCGCCTGCTTATTCTCGATAATTACATCTTCCAGCAGTTCTTCATCCTCCGGATAACGACGGATGCGCTCCGTCTTCATCAGTTTCTCAAGAACCACTTCGTTGGAACGCAGGGAAGTTGTAAAGTAAACCAGACACTTCTCCAGCTCCAGCAGTTCGATCAGCTCCTGATTTCTCTGGGATTTGTGAAGTTTCCCCTCCACCTGCTCGCTCTTTTTATCAATAATACGCAGATAGTGAAGAAACATACTGGCATTTTTATACAGGATCTGAAGAATAAATCTTGTCCTCTTTCCCGTGGAAAAGTTCCGCACCCTTCCTTCCATGAAAGAAGTCAGGATCGGAGTATCCTCGGTACAGATGGTAAAAATCGCGTCCTCCGTAACGATAATGCCAAGGGGGATGGTTCCATACCATTCTTTGTCGTTTCTTTCCTCAATCACCGGAATGTCCACCAGTATCAGCGTATAGTTGTCCTCCACTTCGATACGGGAACGTTCCTCCTCATCCAGCGCTGCCCGCAGGTGATCCACATCGATCTCGTGGCGCTGTGAGATTTCAAACACCTCTGTCGCTGTGGGATCGGTCAATGCGATCCAGCAGCCTTCACATGCGCTGTCTACAGGTCTGATCACATCCTCTACGGATTTAAAAATACGAATCATGCCGTTATCTCCTTTCTCTGTCCCGCAAGGGACAAAGAACCAGCGGCAACCCGTCCCTCACAGATTTATTCTCTTTTCATTTTAAAGCTGCATAATCGGGGCGCAGGTCCGCTTTCCATAACAACACATCCTTTCTTCTATTTATATATGGTACCCTTTCTGCTTGAAATACAAACCCATTATAATCGCTGCCTATGGGTTTGTCAAACAATTCCGTGGTCTTTTCCCTGCATATTTTTCATCTTTACGCAGACTTTCGAATCCGCTATAATAGGTTTTACAGACCTGATTTTTTCTGTTATTTTCTGGAACAGCAGCGTTAATTTTATAACAGGAACGGGACTGAATTTTAATCACTGGAGGTATCTATGCCTGGTTCAACATTTGGAACACTTTTTCGTATCACCACCTGGGGAGAGTCCCACGGCAAAGGCATCGGCGTCGTGATCGACGGCTGCCCGGCAGGACTTCCCCTGAAAGCACAGGATATTCAGGAATACCTGAACCGGAGAAAACCCGGACAAAGCCGCTATACCACACAGCGCAGCGAACCCGACCGGGTAGAGATCCTCTCCGGTGTTTTTGAAGACCGGACGACCGGAACGCCCATCTCTCTGTTGGTTTATAACAAAGATCAACATTCAAAAGATTACAGCGAGATCGCATCCTGCTACCGTCCAGGTCACGCAGATTATACCTTTGACGCAAAATATGGTTTCCGGGATTACCGTGGCGGCGGACGTTCTTCCGGAAGGGAAACCATCGGACGGGTCGCAGGAGGCGCTGTCGCCGCAAGGCTTCTGTCGGCTCTCGGTATTTCTTTCTGCACCTACACCCGTGCCATCGGTCCGGTACAGATCCAGAATTTTTCAAGGGAGGAAATTTTCAACAACAAGCTGTACATGCCTGACAGCGAAGCGGCGGAAAAAGCCTCTGAATATCTGGAAAGCTGCATGGCTGCGAAAAATTCTGCCGGCGGGATCATCGAATGCGTCATCCACGGCACGCCCGCCGGTCTCGGAGAACCGGTATTTGACAAGCTGGACGCTTCCCTTGCCAAAGCAGTGATGTCCATCGGCGCCGTCAAAGGCGTGGAGATCGGCGATGGATTTCAGGTTGCCGCTTCCACCGGCCTCACGGACAACGACGGCTTTCATATCCGCCCGGACGGAACAATCGAGAAGACCTCCAATCATGCCGGAGGAATCCTGGGCGGAATCAGCGACGGCAGTGACATCATCCTCCGTGCGGCGATCAAACCGACGCCGTCCATTGCCTCGGAACAGCAAACCGTCAGCCGTGCCGGAGAAGAAATCACCCTCTCCATCAAAGGACGCCACGATCCGGTCATCGTGCCAAGAGCGGTTGTTGTGGTCGAGGCGATGGCTGCCCTGACACTGGCAGACGCTCTGCTGATGGGCAGCGTTTCAAAGCTGGAAAACTTATACAAAATCTGGAAATAGAACACAATGGGAAAACCGGAAGAAATTCCTCAATTTTTGAATTTCTTCCGGCTTTTTATCAGACACCCTGTTTGGTAATGAGGATGCAGTTCGGGGTTTCCACCTTCATCGGACGGCCTTTCTGTACCAGCACGTTTTTCTCATAATCGATGGCAAATGTCGTCACGGTATTGGACTCATGGTTTGCCACTGCGATATGCTTTCCATCCGGGAACATCGCAATATCTTTCGGATATTCTCCGCTGATCGGCAGCGCAAATTTCTTGTCCAGGCATCCGGTCTCTTCATCGATCTTGAACATCGCCACGGTATTGTCTCCTGCCGTGGATGTGAACAGATATTTGTGATCCGGTGACAGGCAGATTCCTGCTGCGGCATCGTGGGCACGGTCTACGTTGTCAGAGGTTGTACTCACGGTCTGAATCTTTTCGAATACAGGTCCTTTGTCACCGTTGGTATAAGTATATACCTCCACCTCGTTGTGAAGCTCACAAATCAGATAAGCGAATCTTCCGTCCGCACTGAATAACAGTTCTCTCGGACCGGACTCCCGCTCACAGCGAAGGATGTCCACCAGTTCGATCCGGTCTCTCTGCTGGTTGATCCGGTAAAGTTTTACCTGGTCGATACCATTGTCCACCGCGCACAGATATTTATTGTCCGGCGTCGGTACAACACAGCTGACATGAGGACGGAAATTGCGCTCTGCCACGCTTCCCAGGCCTTTATGGAATACACCGTCCATCACGCTTCCCAGCCTTCCGTCCCGATGGGTGTGTACAACCGTCACTTTTCCGTCATGGTAACCTGCAACAAAAAGATATCTGCCGGTCTGGTCTACAGAGAGGTAACATCCTCTCATTCCGTCGATATCCACTTTATTGATCGGCGTCAGATCTCCATCCGGCTCTACAGCAAAGACTGCGACACCTTCATCGGCGATGGAATACAGATATTTTCCGTTCAGAGAACGGCAGATATGTGAAGAATTATTGACCGGTACCACTTTTCGTTCTGTCAAAGTTCCTTCCTCTACATCTACATCATACAGATGAATGCCTATACTGCTTCCGTGTGTATAGGTTCCCACATACGCTACATATTTCTCACTCATGGCAAGTTCCATCCTTTCTGCTTTCCAAGTACTCTATGGGTATTCTAACACACTTTTCAGCTTTTTACCAGAAAGAAGTCAGCTTGTTTCCGACCATACTTTTCAGTTTTTTCACAGCTCTGCTGTAAATGCATTCCAGGGACTGGATGCTTTTGTTCATTCTGAAACTGATATCCCGGTAGCTCTTCCCCTCTCTTCGTTTGTTGATCACTTCCCGTTCCACCGGGCGCAGCGCCATGATACACTCTTCAAGAATTTCCCGCTCAAAATCGTCTTCTTCCTCGTCCGCATAGAATCCCTCCATCTCTTCCATGGGATACAGGATCTCACTGTAATAATTTTTTCTCCGTTTATGATTCCGCACCTTATAGTAAGCTGTCTTCCACAGCCATTTCCTGATCTGTGCATCCTTCAGATCCCGGATATCATGAAATTTTTCCCAGAAAACCACCCATACATCTTCCATCAGGTCAATTGCCGTTTCCCGCTCCACCCCAAGGTCACGAACCAGATATAAAAATAAGTCATCACTGTATTGGCAGAAATATTTTGTAAACCGTTCCTCATTCGTTTCTTTCATATAAAAATCTCCTAACTTCGTTGGTTTTCGAACATTTCTGATTCCCTTCTACATATATAATGTAAGGAAATATCGAAACCTTGCACTTTTTTAGGAAATTTTTTACATTTTTTTAAATATTTATCTGAAAAACCGGTTCATCAAAAAAGGACTTCCGGAAGATTTTCACTCTTTCGGAAGTCCTTTTTTATTCCTGCAGGCAACGAGCCAAGCGGACATGCTTGCATGTCCATTTGGCGGTGCTGTGTGTCGGTGGCACACGGCTAGCGCCGACCGAACTTTCTTATTTGAAGTATGCCACACCGGATTCAAACAGCTTCAAATCCTGCTCTCCGTAAATGTTGACTGCCACGCCATTGTCACGCCGCTCGGAATGCGCCATCTTTCCAAGCACACGTCCATCCGGACTGGTGATTCCCTCGATTCCACAGTAGGAACCATTGATGTTCCAGTACTCGTCGTTGGTGAAGTTTCCGTCCAGGTCACAGTAGCGGGTCGCGATCTGTCCGTTTGCCATGAGTTTCTCAATCCATTCCCTGCTTGCAACAAATCGGCCTTCGCCGTGGGATGCCGGGTTGGTATATACACCGCCAAGCTGTGCGTTTGCAAGCCATGGGGATTTGTTGGTCACAACTTTGGTATAAACCATCTTGGAAATATGGCGTCCGATGGTATTAAAAGTCAGTGTCGGAGAATCCGCCTGCTGTCCAACAATCTCTCCATATGGAACCAGTCCAAGTTTAATCAGCGCCTGGAATCCGTTGCAGATACCAAGTGCCAGTCCGTCTCTTTCATTCAGAAGCTTCATAACCGCCTCTTTGATCTTCGCATTCTGGAATGCGGTTGCAAAGAATTTCGCGGAGCCGTCCGGCTCATCACCTGCGGAAAATCCACCCGGGAACATGATGATCTGTGCTTCACCAATAGCTTTTTCAAAGATTTCCACAGAATCGCGGATATCCTCTGCCGTCAGGTTCTTGAAGACTCTGGTAATCACCTTCGCGCCAGCACGTTCAAACGCTCTTGCACTGTCATACTCACAGTTGGTTCCCGGAAATACCGGAATAAACACGGTCGGCTGTGCCAGCTTATGAGAGCAGATATGCACGCTGTCCGTCCGATACAGTCCGTTGACAATGGAAGCCTGCGGATCCGCCGGTGCAACATTCAGTTCCTCTGCCTGAGCAATTTCCGCTCCGGACACGGTACGGAACACTTTTTCCAGCGGTGCTTTCCATGCGTTCTCCGCTTCCTCAACGGAAAGCTTCATATCTCCGTAGGAGAAAGCGCCATCGTCGGTCACTTCACCGATCACCGTGTAGGTGCATGCCAGTTCGCCGACTTTTCCGTCTGCCACCTCGCAGATCAGGTCGCCGAACAGCGGGCTGAACAGATCTCTCGGATCTACGTTATGCTCTACCTTTGCGCCCATTCTGTTTCCGAATGCCATCTTGGACAGCGCAGCCGCGATACCCTGACGATCTACGGCGTAGGCAGATACGATTCTGCCTGCCTGCATATCCTGATGTACTCTTTCATACAGATCCATAACTTCCTCATAGTTCGGCAGATCGTAGCTGTCCGTCGGAATATGGATCCATACCAGACGGTTTCCTGCCTTCTTCAGTTCCGGAGTCACGACATCTTTCAGCTTCGCCACATCCACCGCGAAAGATACCAGAGTCGGCGGAACGTCGATATCGTTGAAGGTTCCGGACATACTGTCCTTTCCTCCGATAGACGGAAGCTGGAATCCCATCTGTGCGTCATAAGCGCCGAGCAGTGCCGCGAACGGCTGGCTCCAGCGTGCCGGATCCTCGGTCATTCTGCGGAAATATTCCTGGAAGGTAAAGCGGATCTTTTTGAAATCACCGCCTGCAGCAACGATCCTTGCGATGGATTCTGTCACCGCGTAGATCGCTCCATGGTAAGGGCTCCAGCTTGAAACGTACGGATCAAAGCCGTAGCTCATCATCGTAACGGTTTCGGTCTTTCCATCCGGAACCGGAACCTTCGCCACCATCGCCTGGGTCTCTGTCATCTGATATTTTCCGCCGTACGGCATCAGTGTGCTGCCTGCGCCGATGGAGGAATCGAACATTTCCACCAGGCCTTTCTGGGAGCATGTATTCAGATCGGACAGCGTTTCCAGCCATTTTGCCTTCACATCGGCAATATCTCCGGAGCGTTTCAGCACCGTATCTGCCTTTGCAGGAATTTCCACATACACATCATTTTCCTGATGCGCGCCGTTGGTATCCAGGAATGCACGGGAAATATTGACGATTTCTTTGCCTCTCCAGCTCATCACCAGACGCGGCTCTTCCGTTACCACCGCAACCTCTGTTGCTTCCAGGTTTTCTTCCCTTGCATATTTCATAAATGCTTCACGGTCTTTCGGATCGATCACCACTGCCATTCGCTCCTGGGATTCGGAAATGGCGATTTCCGTTCCGTCCAGGCCCGCATATTTTTTCGGCACCTTGTCCAGGTTGATCTGCAGTCCGGCTGCCAGTTCTCCGATGGCAACAGATACACCGCCCGCACCGAAGTCGTTACATTTTTTGATCAGAAGGCTGACCTCTCTTCTGCGGAAAAGTCTCTGCAGTTTACGCTCGGTCGGCGCATTTCCTTTCTGTACCTCTGCGCCGCAGGTCTCGATGGACTCTGTGGTGTGTACCTTGGAGGAACCGGTAGCTCCGCCGCAGCCGTCACGACCGGTACGTCCGCCCAGCAGGATGATGATATCGCCCGGATCGGAATTTTCACGGACAACAGCGTTTCTTGGCGCCGCTCCGAGAACTGCTCCGATCTCCATACGTTTTGCCACATAGTTTGGATGATAAATTTCTTTTACATATCCCGTCGCCAGACCGATCTGGTTTCCGTAGGAACTGTATCCGTGAGCCGCCTCGCGTACCAGTTTCTTCTGCGGAAGTTTTCCTTCCAGAGTTTCGCTCTGCGGACGGGTCGGGTCTGCCGCGCCGGTCACACGCATTGCCTGGTATACATAAGTACGTCCTGACAGCGGATCGCGGATCGCGCCTCCAAGACAGGTCGCAGCGCCTCCGAACGGCTCAATCTCCGTCGGATGGTTGTGCGTCTCGTTCTTGAAGTTGATCAGCCATTCTTCCTCCACACCGTCTACATCCACCGGTACAACGATGGAACAAGCATTGATCTCATCGGACTCTTCCTGATCCTGCAGCTTGCCCTCCGCTTTCAGTTTGCGCATCGCCATCAGCGCCAGATCCATCAGGCAGACAAATTTATCCTCACGTCCATGGAAGATCTCTTCCCGGTCGCTCAGGTATTTTTCATAACTCTTAACCATCGGCTCTTTGTAATCTCCCTCGCCGAAGGTGACATTTTTCAGTTCTGTGGAGAAGGTCGTATGACGGCAGTGATCGGACCAGTAAGTATCCAGTACGCGGATCTCCGTCATGGAAGGATCTCTTTTCTCCTCATTCTTAAAATAATTCTGAATATGAAGGAAATCCTTGAAAGTCATCGCCAGACCAAGGGAATCATACAGCTCTTTCAGTTCCGGCTGTCCCATCTCTGTGAAGCCATCGAAAATCTTTACGTCCGCCGGCTCCTCAAAATTTGTCACCAGGGTTTCCGGTTTTTCCAGACCGATCTCGCGGGAATCCACCGGATTGATGCAGTGGTTCTTCACTGCCTCCAGCTGATCGTCTGTAATATCCCCTTCGATCACATAGGTAGTTGCGGAACGGATGATCGGGTTCTCGTCCTCTTTCAGGAACTGCAGACACTGAACGGCAGAGTCTGCTCTCTGATCAAACTGTCCCGGAAGAAATTCTACCGAAAAGATTTTATCCTGCGGATGATGCGGGAACTCCTCCAGATAGAAGTCATCTACCGGCGGCTCTGCAAATACCACATGGCAGGCTTTCTCAAACGTCTCGTCACTGACATTTTCCACATCGTAACGGATCAGGATTCTCACGTTTGTGACAGAAGAAAGATTCAAATAATGTCTGATCTCATGTTTCAGCTCTTTCGCCTGCACTGCAAAATCAGGTTTTTTCTCTACATATACGCGTTTTACTGTACTCATTAGGTTCCTCCATTTTTCTTCTCATGGCTTCCGAACATGCCGCAGCGGCTGCGCCGGGTATCTTTCGGATGCAGACAGTCTGCGCCTGTCTGCAGTCTTACGCTGTATTCAGTGTATCATATTCTTTCTTATAAGTAAAATTAATATACCTAATTTCAATTATAAGCTCATCTTATCTAGGATGTTTTTGCAGAAAATGAGGGCATCTGAACCTTTTCAGAATTCAGACACCCTCGCTCTTTTTTTTTATTTTCTGCTATTCATTTCCTGTTGCCGGAAGAAATCTTAAAACTCCGGTTCGATCAGTCCATAGGTATTTCCTTTTCTCTTGTAAACAACATTTACTTCATCTGTTTCAGCATTGCGGAAAACATAGAAATTATGTCCCAGCAGTTCCATCTGTACACATGCGTCTTCCGGGAACATCGGTTTCATGCCGAATTTCTTGCTGCGGATGATGCGGATCTCCTCGTCTTCCATATAGTCATTCTCGATATATGCTTTCTGGAAATTGCCGCCTTCCTGTTTTTTGTCTACGATCTTTGTTTTGTATTTGCGCAGCTGGCGCTCGATCACTTCTTCCACCAGATCGATAGATACGTACATATCGTTGCTCACCTGCTCGGAGCGGATGATGTTGCCCTTTACAGGTATCGTTACTTCTATCTTTTGTCTTTCTTTCTCTACACTTAATGTGACAATCACTTCGGTATCGGGTGTGAAATATCTCTCCAGCTTACCGAGCTTGTCCTGGACCGCTGCTCTTAAACCCTCCGTTACGTCGATATTTTTTCCGCTAATTGTAATCTTCATGATGTCCCAACCCCTTTGCTAAGAATTTTACCGGTGTTTTACATTACCACCTGTAAGTAAGTATATTATAGCAATCGCGTGGGAAAAACGCAATAGATTTTAGAATATTCACCAACTTTTTATAATTTTACTGTCAATTTTTGTAGGGGAGGTGTGGTGAGCATTTGGAATTTGCCGAAGTTTTCATCGAATGCATTTAGATGAGTAAACGGCTTTGGGGAATATATTAGAAGAATGAGATAGGGGATTTAAGATTCATTTAAAATAGATTTATGATAGATGCTGAAAAGATTTTGGATTGCTTTTGTATGTTTTCTTAATCATTTTGTAGGGTGACTTTAGTTGGATGATGTGGTAAAATTTTTGAATAAGTAATAAGTTTGGAGGGATGGAAAGGGATGAAGTTTCGGCCGTGTATTGATATTCATAATGGTAAGGTGAAGCAGATTGTCGGGGGGAGTCTGAGGGATGAGAGGGATCAGGCGGTGGAGAATTTTGTCGCGGATCAGGATGCGGCTTTTTTTGCGGAGTTTTATCGGAAGCGGGGGATTTTCGGGGGGCATGTGATTTTGTTGAATTCCAGGGACTCTGGATTTTATGAAAAGACCCGGCAGCAGGCGTTTGGGGCGCTTCGTGCTTTTCCGGGCGGGCTCCAGGCTGGCGGCGGGATTACGACGGAGAACGCTGCTTCTTTTCTGGACGCGGGGGCAAGTCATGTGATCGTTACTTCTTTTGTTTTTAAAGATGGCCGGGTTTCTTATGAGAATCTGGAATTGCTGAAGCGTGAGGTGGGGAAAGAGCATCTTACTCTGGATCTGAGCTGCCGGAAGAAGGATGGGAAGTATTTTATTGTTACGGACCGCTGGCAGAAGTATACGGACGTGGCACTTTCTCTTCCGGTGCTCCGGGAACTTTCTTCTCACTGTGATGAGTTTCTGATCCATGCGGTGGATGTGGAAGGGAAAGCGCAGGGGATCGAAGTTCCGCTGGTGCGTCTGCTGGCGGAGCTTGATGATTTTCCGGTCACTTATGCCGGAGGGGTCGGGAATTTTCAGGATCTTGAGCTTCTGAAAAAAGAGGGGAAAAGCAGGATTGATGTGACCATCGGAAGTGCTCTGGATCTGTTCGGCGGCTCTATGCCGCTGGAGGAGGTTTTAAAATATAGCAGCTGCTAAGCTGGAGCGTGCAGTAAATCTCCATACCTGACGAAATAGCTGCAAACTATTTTCAAAACTTTCGGCAGAGGGAAAGCCCAATGTGCAGCTTACCCTCTGCCGAATATTTTTTTAGTCTCGTTTCAGCGGAAAAAACTCTCCGTTCTGATAGCGCTTCAGAAGGATGACCGCCGCGATGGAAGCTGCCAGTTCAGATACCGGGAAGGCAATCCAGATACCGGACGCTCCCAGGAAACGTGACAGGATATATCCTGCGGGAACGGTGATGACCAGCTGGCGCAGCAGGGAGATGAGCAGGGATTCGCCGCCCCGTCCAAGGGCTTCAAATACTCCGGCAAATACCGTGCCCACCGTGGAGATCAGGAAACCGAGAGAGATGATCCTCAGTGCCGTCTCTCCTTCCGCAAGCAGCTCCGCGTCTGCCTGGAACAGCTGCAGGATTCCTCCCGGAACCGCCAGGGACAGGATGGTTCCAAGCAGCATGATCGCCGCGGTTCCAAGGAGGCAGTACCGGATGGTCTGACGCACCCGCTCATACTGTCCGGCGCCGTAATTGTAACCGATGATCGGCCGCATGCCCTGGATCATTCCGTTTGCCGGCATATAAATAAAGGTCTGCAGTTTGAAATAAATTCCAAGCACCGCCACATAGACCTGAGAAAATGCCGCGAGAATGCCGTTCAGCGCACTGACCAGCAAAGAGGGCATCATCAGCATCATGGAAGAGGGAATCCCCACGGAATAAATTTTCCGGATCAGCTGCCAGTCTTTTTTCAGATATCTGGGGTGGATCGTCACGCCCGGATTCCGGTGCAGGTATACCACCACGTATAAAAGAAAAGCGCCGATCTGCCCGATGACAGTTGCGATGGCAGCGCCACGAACACCCATGGCAGGGAAGCCCAGCAGCCCGAAGATCAGGATCGGATCCAGAATGATATTGATAATACATCCTGTAGCCAGCAGAACCATCGTAGTCTTCATCGCGCCGATTCCCTGATAAATCTTTTCCAGCGCGATCTGGAGAAGACTTCCGAAGGAAGCGCACAGCACCACATACGTATAATCGCAGGCATTTTTCAGAATTTCAGGGCTGCCCGTAAACAGCTGCAGAAACGGCCTTGTCACAACCAGTCCGAAAATTATAAAAAGCACACAGTGTACCAGTGTCAGCGCCATTCCCATGGTCGCCGTCTCATTTGCTTTCTCCTGGTTTTTCTCACCGAGGCTGATGGAAAGGGCGGAACTGATTCCCACACCGATGCCCACCGATACCGCCGTGACAATATTCTGCAGGGGATAGGCAAGAGAAACCGCGGTCAGTGCCTCCGTGCCGAGCCACGACACGTACATACTGTCGACGATATTATACAGAGACTGCACCAGCATCGACAGCATCATTGGAAGGGACATGCTGAACAGCAGCGAAAGCACCGGCTTTTCGCCCATCTTGTTGTTCTGTTTTTCCATAGTTTCCTCCTTCCTGACGCACTTACTGCGTCATCAAGGTAGATTTGGAAGTTTACTTCCAAACTTTGCTCCTTAACATTTTTATAAAATCTTCTGTTTTCGAACATGGAAAGAAAAAAACCACACCGCTCTGTTTATGCTGAAACAGAAAAACCGGCATGGCTTTTGAAAGCTCCAAATATTCGATTCTCTGCGGCAGTCCGCCGCATCACCTCTGAAAGATTATCATATCTTTTCCAAGCCGTCAAGCATGTTTCTCCTACAGATTTTCCTGTATTTTGAAAAACACCTCCACCAGCTCCGGATTGAACATCCCGCATTCTCCGCTGCTGATCATCTGTACCGCTTTTTCCTTCTCAAAAGGTTCCTTGTAACAGCGCCGGCTCACCAGGGCGTCATATACATCCGCCAACGCCACGATCTGTGCCCAGATGCTGTTTTCTTCTCCAGCCAGATGATCCGGATAACCGGAACCGTCCCAGCGCTCGTGGTGATGGCGGCAGATATCATACGCATAGGAAAATACAGGATTCTGCTCCACATTGGGCATCCGTTCGATCATTTCTGCGCCCTTCAGCGTATGTATTTTCATTTCTTCATATTCTTCAGGAGTCAGCCGCCCCGGTTTGTTCAGAATGCTGTCGGGAATCGCAATCTTTCCAATGTCATGCATCATCGATGCAGTCGCGATCTGCTCAATCTGTTCGTCACTCAGTTCACAGCCGGGATATCCTTTTTCTCTCAGCGCCCGGAGCAGAATCCGGGTCAGCTGGTAAATATTCTGAATATGCTGTCCCGTCTCGCCGCTGCGGAATTCAATGGCGAGAGCCAATGTTTCAATCACATTCCGGCTGAGGGCATTGACTTCTTTCACTTTTTCCTCTATGATCTCCGCCTGATGCTCCACAGTTTCTCTCAGCTGCTCCTTGGTACAGTACAGATCGACCACGCTCCGGATCCTCTGCTTCAGGAAATAGGGGATGAAAGGCTTTTCGATGATATCCTTGACTCCGAGGCTGTAACCCTCGTACATGTTTTTCTCCGATGCGTCTGCCGTGATCAGAAAGACCGGGATATCCTGTCCAATATTGTTCTCTTTCATATATTGAAGCATCTCAAAACCATTCATTACAGGCATGACCACATCCAACAGGACTGCGGCAATCTGTCCGTCGTTCTGCTCCAGCCTCTTAAGCGCCTCCTGCCCGTTCTCCGCCTCTATGATCTTGTATTCATCTTCAAAAATACTGCTGAGTATCGCACGGTTCATTTCCACATCATCTACAATCAGCAGACAATTTTTCTCTGTCCCGGCCATAGGTTTCTCCTTCTCGTCTGTCACTGTCCCGGCTGCTCAAGCATGCCGATCACATTCAGATATGTTTGTATCTGTTCTTTCAACACCAGATACAGAGGCTCAATCTTTTCCGTATGATCCTCTCTCACCGCCTGCACAAGTTCACTGCCGGTCTGATAACCTTCTTCCAGCCCCAGGTTTCCCAAAACTCCCTTCAGTGTATGCGCATAACGCTCGATATCCGACAGGGTCTGTGATTCCACCGCTTCCGTCAGTTTCTGAAACGTCTCGTCCTGCTGCAATTTATATAAAAATCTGGCATACATATCCTCCCTGCCCATAAAACGCGCCAGAGCTCCTTCCAGATCAATCTTCAGATACTGATCCAGTTCACGTACTTTCATTTTTGTCCTCCTCCCTTCCGTTCCTCAAAGTCTGTTCGGACAACACTTGTGAATTTTCATTTTCCGCTTTGCAACAATCCTATTATAGCACAAGCTGTACTGCTGGAAAACACCATTATGAAATCATGTGCAGAAACAATCCGCTGCGCAGTTTCGGCTCGAACCAGGTAGATTTGGGCGGCATCAGTCTTCCCTGATCGGCTGCACGGAACAGTTCTTCCATGGAAGTGGGATACAGGGCAAAGGCTGCCCCTCCCTGCGCATCCACCAGTCTTTCCAGTTCGGAAAGCCCCCGGATTCCTCCGATAAACTGAATCCTTTTGTCCGTTTTGGGATTCTTGATCCCCAGAACAGGAGACAAGATCTCATTCTGAAGAATGGAAACATCCAGCGACTCCACCGCATCCGTACGGTTTTTCTCCGTCTTTTCTTCCAGTTCGTACCACTGTCCGTCCAGATACATGGAAAACCTGCCTTTCTCCTTTGGATGAACCGCCGAAGGAAGAGGTGTCATACGAAATTTCTCACCCACGTGGTTCAGAAATTCCTCCCTGGAATATCCGTTCAGATCCTTCACCCAACGGTTATAATCCAACACCTTCAGTTCATTTTCCGGAAAAATCACAGAAAGAAAGGCTTCTGCTTCCGGTTTTTCTTCCAGGCGCTGTCCTTCCGGAACTTCCTTTTCTCTTCTCTTTCTCGCCACCCGCACCGCAGAGGCTGCCCGGTGATGGCCGTCCGCAATATAGAGACTGTCCATAGCCTCAAAAATCTCACAGATGCTCCGGATGGTTTCCTCATTTTCAATTTTCCAGACCTGATGACGAATTCCATCCTCTGCTGTGAAAGAATAAATCGGAACCGCCTTCTTTTCCCGTTCCTCCAGTTCCGTCAGCTTCTGATTTTTTCTGCACGCAAGAAAAATCGGACCCGTCTGTGCCCCGCAGGCTTCCACATGACGAATCCTGTCTTCTTCTTTCTCCGGTCTGGTATTCTCATGGCGTTTGATCACACCATTTTCATAATCCGCCACGGAAGCACAGCAGCACACTCCGGTCTGAGTACGTCCGTCCATCGTTAATTCATACAGATAAAGGCAGGGTGATTTCTCCTGAATGAACTCACCCCTGCCTATCATTTCCCGCAGTTCATTTCCTGCCGCCTGGTACACAGCCGGCGAATACATATCCGTATTCTCGTCAAACTGCGCCTCCGGCCTGTCGATTTTCAGAAAGGAAAAAGGATTTTTTTTCACTTCCTCTGCCGCTTCGCTGCGGCTGTATACGTCATAGGGCAGGGCCGCTATTTTCTCCGCCAGATCCTGTCTCGGTCTCACTGCACAAAACGCTTTTATTTCAACCATTGGTTCTACCTCTCTTTTCCGTTGCCACAGCAAAGAATCTGCCCGCATACTTTTGCCCGTATCGCAGGCCACCTGCTGACCGGCTGCAACTATTCTACATAACCTATGTAAAATACACTCCTCTGAGAACGTCAATTCTCTGCAGATCCTTTACAGCTTTTTCAGAATTCTTCTGCCGTTACCGTAAAATTCTACTGTTTTGCTGCCGTGAGAAATTCCCACACCGCAGCTGCAGCCACGAAGATGATCCATGTGCCCCACCATTTCATCGTCGCAAAACTGCTGACCAGATAAATCAGGGTGATCAGGATCCAGTAAGAATCTTCATATTTTTTCAGCCCGCCCTTTTTCTTCTTTTTTTTAATGATCCGCTCTGCCGCTTCTTCCTCCGTCATTCCTCGCTTCAAAAGCGTTTCCTGCGCTTCGCGGATCACCGTTGCCGAAACGATCAGATGAACGCCAACACCGACGATCAGAAACATCAGCACCACTCCCATCAGCACAAGCACTTCCTTTGAATCAGAAATGCCTGCAAGGAGCACAGGAACGACACTGACAATGCACATACAGACACCGACCATCACACTTTTGCGGTAAACATCCTCAAAGGCTTCTTTTTCTTCCTGAACCGCCTCAGCAACTCCTGGTTCAAGAATGTAATGCTTTTTGGAAAGATACTGATATTTCTCTATTTTTGACGCGCTGCCGATAAAAATCACTACCGCCCATGCGATCAGCAGCAAAAGCAGTACGGTTCCAATCCCTCCGGCAATATTTTCTGCTCTGACGGAATTTCCCATGGCCACAGATCCCGCTGCGACAGAGCCGACCAGCGCTGCCGGGGCAAAGATACAAAGCATGACACCGCGGCCCAGCTGACGTCCGTATTCCCCCATCTGTTCCAGGTAATCCAACGCTTCGCTGAAAGAAACCCTGCGATAGTATTTTCCATTTTCATCTTCCATCTCTTCCGGAGCGACCCATTCACCTTCCAGAACCTGTTCTTCCGTTTCGTTCCCTGTCTTCTCCCCGGAAAACAGTTCCTGTTCCGGATCCGGGGGTTCTGTCTCCTCCTCCATGGTTTCCTCCTCTTTCAGAAGGAAGTCTGTGGACACAGAAAACAGCCGGGACAGATCCAGAATGCGGTTCAGATCCGGAAGGCTGGTTCCGCTCTCCCACTTGGACACCGACTGCCGGGAGACACCCAGCTGCTCTGCCAGTTCCTCCTGGGACCATCCCTTCTGTTTTCTCAGCATCAATATCTTTTCCGATAAGCTCATATCTCCATCCTCTTTTCTCATCTGCTCTGCTTCCATTGGCAACAAAATCTTTCGCTGTCATTCAGCTTTTCTCTTTATCAGAAGTATAGCAGATTTCCTCACCGGATTCTATCAATCAGAGTTGATATTTTTTATGCAACCGACAGTTGCGGTTCCTGCTCACCGCCGGTCATACACCGTTTTTCTGGCAGATATCTTTCAGACAGCATTTCTCGCAGTAAGGTTTTGTGCGGGCTGTGCAGACGTCTCTTCCATGGTAGACCAAACGATGGCAGAAATCACTGCCTTCCTCCGGCGGGACAATCTTCCACAGCGCCATCTCCACCTTTTTCGGCTCCTTGATCCCATCCACCAGGCCGATGCGGTTGACCAGCCGGATGCAGTGGGTATCCGTCACAATTGCCGGTTTTCCAAACACATCGCCCATGATCAGGTTCGCGCTTTTTCTTCCGACACCCGGCAGCTTCAGCAGAGCATCAAAGTCGTCCGGCACATGTCCGCCATATTCATCCCTCAGGATCTTCATACAGGCGCTGATATCCCTTGCCTTGCTCCGTCCCAGACCGCAGGGGCGGACGATGGCTTCGATTTCATCCACCTCCGCTTTCGCCAGCGCATTGACATCCGGATATTTTGCATACAGATCCTGAACCACCACGTTGACCCTGGCATCCGTGCACTGTGCCGCCAGCCGGACGCTGACCAGCAGTTTCCATGCCTCGTTATAATCCAGCGTACAGCCGGCATCCGGATATTCTTTCTTCAATCGTCCGATCACTTCCAGTGCAAGTTCTTCTTTTGTCATAATTTCTCCTTTCAATCCCGTGTCAGTTTTTTCACCCAATTACCATAATTCACTTCCAGAAATGCCGGAATACATTTAAACACCTGATCCGCGTTCAGGCAGCACACAACGACCACCGGCGACGCTTCCACCACAAATGCCATAATCAAAGACAGCGGGATCACGATGCACCAGATACTGATCAGATCCATCCGCACCACGAACATCGCATTTCCCCCGCCCCGGATGATGCCGTTGTTCGTCGGCATCTGGTAGGACATCGTCACGCAGATCACGCTGAGAATGATCAGGAAACTGTTCGCCATCTCCCTGGTTTCCGGTGACAGATCATAAAGATTCAGAACCGGTATCCGCAGGAAGAACAGACAGATCCCCGATACCAGGCCGATCATTACAAACATCTTCTGAAGCCGTCGGGCATACAGCCGCACGCGTCTCATATCTCCCTCTCCGATCGTCTTTCCGATCAGCACCGAAGCCGCAGAAGACGCTCCCACCGCCATGGATTTGATCATCAGGAACAGATTGGATGCCGCGCTGTTTGCCGCGATCGCCCGCGCCGTCATATGACCAAGGATTGCCGTTTGCATCGCTGTGTTGAGTCCCCACAGTCCCTGTACCACCAGCATTGGCAGTGTTGTCTTATAATAATCTTTGCGCAGGATCCTGTCTGTGTGAAAGTAATCGCTGATCCGCATCTTCAGGTTCGGCTCCTTTTTCAGCACATACCAGACAGCCACCGCACACTCGATGATCCTTGCCGCCAGCGTTCCGATTGCCGCGCCGGTGACTCCAAGCTGCGGCGCACCGAATTTTCCATAAATCAGCACGTAGTTGATGCAGCAGTTGATCACCAGTGTTGAAACGGACAGATAAAATGCGATCTTCACAATCTCAACACTGCGGAGCGTGGCAAGCAGGATGGTTGTCACTGCAAAAAACAGGTAGGTAAAGCGGATGACTGCCAGATATTTCACACCCTCGGCAATGATCGCCTCATCCGTCGTAAACAGGCCCACCGCCTGATGAGGAAACAGGCTGACCGCCAGAAACAAAATCAGAGCAAACGCCAGCCCTGTATGCATCGCTGTCGCCGCAATTTTTTTCACCGGTCCGATCTGCTTTTTGCCCCAATACTGGCTGCAGAAAATAACCATTCCGTCACCGGCTGCCATTAAAAGCTGCTGGTAGATAAACTGGATCTGATTGACCGCCGCCACGCCGGACAGGGAAGTTTCGCTGTAAGCTCCCAGCATGATATTGTCCGCCAGATTGACGCTCAGAGAGATCACATTCTGGAAAACCAGCACGATATACATTGCAAAAAAAGTTCGGTAAAAACGTTTATCTTTCACGGTTTCATTTCCTTTGTCCTGTCGTATTTTTCTTCTGCATTTTACTGCTTTTTTACTGTTTTGTACCCTTTCTCACAGTTCCTCTGTTACCCGCAGAATTTCCCCTGCGGTCTCCCGCGGTGAGAATCCGGATACATCGATTTTTATCGTATTCAGCGTTTCATACAGCGGCAGCCTGCTCTTGCTCCGCTCCAGCACATCCTCCGTCCGCAGTCCCGTCTCAATGTCCTTTCGGATACGCCTTTCCAGTTCTTCCGGAGCGCAGACGAGAGAAATTCTGTAAACCTGATATTTCCCGACGTCCAGTTTCCGGAGGATCTCATCGATGATCCCCTGTTCATGCATCACCCAGCAGAAAACAATAGTTTCATAGGCGCTGCACCGTAGAAAATTATTAAGAAGAAAGCAGATATTTTCCATCACCATCACTTTCGTCTCTTCGTTCACCTGAAACGGCTCCATGTCCCAGCACCAGTCCCCGTCCAGAAACACACAGTTGGGCAGCTGCCTTTTCAGTATCTGACAGACCGTGGTTTTTCCCACACCCATCGTTCCTCCGATCAGATATAATCGCTTCATTTCTTCCTCCCTAGAATGTGTTTTAACATTCATTCCTGCCTCTGCATCTTTTCCTTGCCGTTTACCTCTGCGGTTCTGAGGTTCTTTTCCTGCCCGAAAGCCGGCGGAACAATCCCTGGGGAAGTTCAAACACCAGCAGGATGCCAAGAACGATCGCTACCGCTATTTTTAAAGTCAGAAACCCTCTCTGCCCCGCCTGCTCCAGTTCATTGGTCACAACATAATAGGCCGTCCAGTAGATTCCCGCCCCCGGAACCAGCGGAAAGATCCCGGAAATCAGGAAGACCGTTACCGGACAGCTCCTTTTCACCGCAAAAAGCCGTGACAGGAATACCACCACAACATTGGCAAAAAAAGTCGCGATCGGCTCGGAACACCACAGCAGCAAGATCTCATAACATACCCATCCGGTTCCGCCGATCAGCCCGCACAATCCGTAATATTTTCTCGGCACCTGAAACAACAGGGCAAAAGCCATCGTTCCAATGCACGCCGCCAAAAATTCCCATAGAATCCTCACACTCAAAGCAGCCATCCTCCCGCAAAATGATGCCATCCCATCATAACCAGACCGACGCCCATGGCGATACAGAACGTCACCAGCAGAGCGTCCAGCATCCGCACCGCCCCGGCGATATAATCCTCATCCGCAATATCCCGGATTGCAGTGGTAAACGCCACACCAGGCACCAGCGGAATGATCGAACCGATGATCATTTCTCCCAGATGGTGTCCGATCCCACACTGATACAACAAAATACCAAACAGAGTCACCAGCGCGCCGCCGGAGATATTTGCCGCGATCTTGGAAAGCCGCCCACGTGCCAGATACAGAAGATACAGATACAAAACAATCCCTGCCGCAAACGCCGCAAGACTGTCCACCGGATCTCCGCCGAACAGAAAGCAGAAACAGGCGCTGCCCACTCCGGAGGCAAGAACCTGATGACTTTTTGGTTTTGGCGGCATTTTTTGGATCTGGATCAGCCGCTCTCTTGCCTGTGCGGGCGTGTGTTTTCCTTCCACGATCTCCCGGGAAAGCTGATTGACCGCCGTCACCCGGTCCAGACGGGCCGCACTCAATGGAATATGGCGGACTCTGGCAAAGTCCTGCTCCCGGTCGCTCCCAGCGGTAAGAAAAATTCCGCTGCTCAGCACAAAGGCATCGCTGGATTCCACACCGTATGCCCTGGCAATCCGGAAGATGGTCTCCTCCACCCGAAAAATTTCAGCGCCGCTGGCAAGCAGGATATCCCCTGCCAGAGCCGCCACATCCAGCGCTTCACGCCTGTCTTGTTTCTCCACTTCTTTTTCCTCCGTCTCTCCCAATTGATTGCAGTATAGCACGAGATTCTTCAATCAACAACTGCTTTTCTCATAACAAATGAGGATATTTTTCCCTCCGGCGAAAGAAAAATATCCTCATTTCCATTGAAAACTGTTGATTTGCTTCCCAATATGCTATACTGGAAAAAGATCATACGAAAGGAATAGAGAACAATGAAGATCGTTTTTTTAGACGCAAAGACACTGGGAGATGATATTGACTATACTCCCTTTGAACAGCTTGGAGAAGTCGTGAAATATCCTTTTTCCACCCCGGAGGAAATTGCCGGACGCGCCAAAGGCGCTGATGTGCTCGTGGTCAACAAAGTACAGATCAATGCCCGGACCATCCCTTCCCCGGGAAAGCTGAAGCTGGTCTGCGTCACCGCCACCGGAACCAACAACCTGGACAAAGAGTACCTTGCCAAATGGAACATCCAGTGGCGCAATGTCGCCGGATACTCCACAGAATCTGTGGCGCAGCATACCTTCGCCGTGCTGTTTTATCTGATGGAACATCTGCGCTATTACGATGATTATGTAAAAGACGGCCATTATATCAACGACCAGATCTTTACCCATTTTTCCAGAACCTTCCACGAACTGAACGGATCTGTTTGGGGCATTCTGGGTCTTGGCGCCATCGGCCGCAGAGTGGCAGATATCGCCGGAATGTTCGGCGCGGATGTGATCTATTACTCAGCATCGGGCGCTCCCGCACAGGAAGGATATCATCAGGTGGATTTTGAAACCCTGCTTTGCCGGTCAGATATCCTGTCCATCCACGCGCCGCTGAACGAATATACGCAGGGTCTGATGAACGCGGAAGCGTTCCGCAAAATGAAATCCGAAGCGATCCTTCTGAACATGGGAAGAGGACCGATCATCTGCGAAGCAGATCTCGCCGATGCCCTGAACAATCATGAAATCCTGGCTGCCGGTCTGGATGTCCTCTGCGAAGAACCGATGGCGAAAGACAGCCCGCTGCTCACTGTCACAGATCAGAGCCGGCTGTTCATCACCCCGCATATCGCCTGGGCGGCTGTGGAATCCAGACAGCGGCTGATGAAAATTGTCGCCGGTCAGATCCGGGATTTCTTTTAAAATGCCTGTTCCTGGTGAAGGACGTTCCTCCGAAACATCCTTCACCGATTTCAATTTTTTGCAATTCTGGTATGACTAAATTTTTCAAGGTATGCGTCACAGTTTGTGGAAATCTGTTCCGAACTCAGGCAGCACATTACGCTTCCTGCGTTCGGAACGAATTTCTCACAAAATATATTTTCAATCAATTTTCTCAACCGTATAATCTCCACATTGTTCCACTGCCATTTTCAGTGCCGCATCTTCCACATCGTTCTCCAGATACACCTCCGTGAATTTTTCCCGAAAACTTACCGTAGTTACACCTTCCAACGCTTCCAATGCCGCCCGGATCTTCTCTCTGCACTTCTCACAGCCAATCCCCGAAATATAAAGAACTTTATAATCCATCCGCTCAATTTTGAAAACAACCGGTCTTGTCCCGTCAGAACAGCAGGCAATCATGATTCTCTCGTCCTTCATCCAGCCCCGCATAATGGATCCGCCCTGTAATCCCGTATAAATATATCTGGCAACAGCATCCCATGCTTCCGAACACTGTCTGCCCATTCCCATTTTCCAGAAATCATCCGCCTCTCCATAACGCTCAAAAACAAATTCGTCCCCTATCTCATACACAGGACAGGCTCCAGACTCTGGATCCGCACAATATTGTGCCTGAAGTTCCGGGTATAATTTCTTGTCAATTACGGTTAATTTCACTTTATGCTGCATAATCTCTCCTCCTCCGCTGCAATTACTGCTTCACAAGTGAATGTTTTCCTATAGATTACCTAATTGTCTTCCTGTGTTTTTTAATCAAAAAGACTTAACTGCCTGTATTCTCTTTCTTCAGGAAATTCATTTAAATACGCAAAAACATCCTCGACACGATGCAGGATCCCAGCTTCCCGGCAGGCCGTTTCAAACAGCGCTGTAAGGCGCTCATGATTGGGACTCATTATCTCATAAGCATTCCCATAGGTACGCTGGTACTTCTGTTTCAATCCCGGAAAATGCCGGTCCAGCGCCTGATAAAAGTATTCCCTGTCACCTTCACGCAGTGTCACTCCCATCCCCATATTCATAATCCCTTTTACCCCGGCTTCCAGACAGCAGTTCAGGATCCCTGCGATATTTTCTTCTGTGTCATTGATAAAGGGCAGAATCGGCATCAGCCAGACAACCGTCGGAATCCCTGCTTCTCTCATAATCTTCAGCACTCTGACCCGCTCACTGGTCACGCAGACCTTTGGCTCAATGATCCTGCACAGGTTGTCAAAGACATCAGCTTATGAAGCAAAATGTAACGGAGGATGATTCATATGAAATTTGTTATTGAGCATTTGTCGAAAAGCTTTGAGAAAAAAGAAGTTCTTAAAGATATCCATTTCACATTTGAAGAAGGAAAGATCTACGGGCTGCTCGGCAGGAACGGCGCTGGCAAAACAACACTTTTCAATTGTCTGAATCGTGATCTTAAGATAGACAGCGGCAGCTTTTATATAGATACAGACGGTACTCGCCATGATGTATCAGCAAATGAGATCGGGTATGTGCTGTCCACTCCTACCGTACCGGAATTCCTTACAGGCCGAGAATTCTTAAAGTTTTTTATGGACATCAATGAGAAGTCCATTAAAACTCCAAAAAGCATCGACGAATATTTTGATTATATGAGCATTGAGCCGGAGGACCGTGATAAACTGTTAAAAGACTATTCTCACGGTATGAAAAATAAAATGCAAATGCTGATCAACATCATCGCCCAGCCGAACATTCTGTTGCTTGACGAGCCTTTAACATCTCTCGATGTCGTTGTAGCGGAAGAAATGAAGCAATTGCTTCGCTCGTTGAAGCAACATCGTATTACCATCTTCTCCACTCACATTATGGACTTAGCGCTTGATCTCTGTGATGAGATTGTACTGCTCAATCACGGCGTGCTGGAAGTTGTGGAGAAAACAGATTCAGACAGCAGAGAATTCAAAGATAAGATTATAGCAGCACTGCGGGAGGAAGGAAATGAATAAGACGCTTAAAATATCATTCTCCCTGAAAAACACATACCGGGTAAACGGTATTCTGTTTTCCCTAAAACAGATTCCTCTCTTAAAGCGGCTGCTTCCGGCAACACTGTATAAAGTAAAGGCGCTTAAAATTTTTGCGAATATATTGTCCATACTATGGGAAATTCTTTCTACATTCATCGGCAAGTTCCTTTACTTTGTTACGATGGTTTGCGGTATTGGTATCCTGTATAAAGAGCTGCCGGAGAATGAGGTGTTTCTACATATTCTGTTGATTTTAACTGTGATCGGCAGCTTTGCAAATACCAACCTTTTTAACCCGACAAAGGATAAGTATTATGCAATGATCCTTATGAGGATGGACGCAAGGGAATATACACTGGTAAACTATATCTATTCCATTCTGAAGGTCGTGATCGGGTTTTTACCATTCACTCTTCTATTTGGTTTGGACAGAGGTGTGCCTTTGTGGTTTTGCCTGCTTCTGCCCCTTTGTATCGCAGGTATGAAGTTAACATATGCTGCTATCACTCTGTGGGATTATGAAAAAAGAGGCTTTGGATACAATGAAAATAAGCTGTCTAAATATGTGTGGGGATGTATTGCTCTGCTTTTAGGTGTTACCTATGCTCCGCCTGCCTTTGGATTTGCCGTGCCGGAAATGGTATCAATGATTCTCTTTTTAGTTTGTATCCCATTGGGAGCAATCGGTCTGAAAAAGGTGCTGACTTTCCGGGATTATTATGCAATCAACAAAGAATTATTGTCAGGCTTGACAAATCAGATGGACAGCACCGCACAGACTCAGCTTGTAAAACAGAATAACGAAAAGAAAATTTCAACGGATACTTCCATTACCAGCAACCGTAAAGGCTTCGAATACCTGAATGAGTTGTTTATCAAAAGACACAAGAAGATACTTTGGAACTCAACGAAGAAGATTTCCTATGTGTGCGCTTTCCTTGTCGCCGCAGTGCTTGTGATCGTTTACTTGTTACCGGAAGAAAAATCCGCCATCAACAAAATCGTGATGACTTGGCTTCCGTACTTTGTGTTTATCATGTACGCCATCAACCGTGGCACGAATTTTACTCAGGCTCTTTTTATGAACTGCGATCATAGTCTGCTGACCTATTCGTTTTATAAGCAGCCGAACTTTATATTGCGGCTGTTTCAGATCCGACTGCGTGAAATTATGAAGATCAACGCTGTTCCGGCAATGGTTATCGGCGTCGGGCTGGCGCTGATCCTGTATGCTACCGGAGGAACAGACAATCCGCTGAACTATGTGGTTCTGATTGTTTCTGTCCTGTGTATGAGCCTGTTCTTCTCGATCCATTACCTTACGATTTACTATCTGCTCCAGCCGTATAACGCCGGAACGGAGCTGAAAAGCGGTACATACCGTATTGTTTTGTCAGTAACCTATGTTGTCTGCTTAGCTTTCATGCAGCTGCGTATGCCAATTATGATCTTTGGGATAATGACAATTGCGTTCTGCGCGCTTTACAGCATAGTTGCGAGCATTTTGGTATATCGTTTAGCGCCCAAAACATTTAGACTCCGGACATAAGACAGCGGCTTGGTTGCCGGTCCGGTGCTACGGTGGATGATGGACAACATCTTCATCCGTTCCGACCCGGCAGGTAATATCAAGGCGGACAAGGAAAAATCCACAGGGAAGATTGACGGTACTGTTGCCACCATCATGGCACTTGACCTATAGCGAACCAATAAATTATTGCACATAACCACACGCACGAAACCATCCAATG
>ERZ1673750.373-NODE-373-length-37484-cov-6.183521_pt1 | contig 37484 bp, 36 predicted proteins | sample MGYA00580203_ERZ1673750 | MGnify/ENA primary metagenome ERZ1673750 (study PRJEB41218, sample SAMN15661763) | gut metagenome | host: Homo sapiens | place: Canada: London | collected 2015-08-20/2019-03-30 | study: EMG produced TPA metagenomics assembly of... | reverse complement strand
GTGGCTAGTAATACAGGCCCTTTGGGCCGCATGAGAAAAACCCCCGGCTAGGCCGTGGGATATTTATTGCAATTTTATATATTTTATAGCAATGTTTTTTATGATGCTTGGCTCTAATTAAAATTATTTATTGCAAAAATTTATTTATAAAAAAACTATTTTCTCCTTTTTAAAATCATTGAAGTAAAGAGTTTTTTGTGTTATAATCATTTTGGAGATTATTTTTTAGGAGTGATACTATGACTTATGAGGAAAAAGAGCTTCTTGATATTATCAAAGAAGACACGATGCCTGCTCTTGGCTGCACTGAGCCTATCGCTGTGTGTTACTTAGGAGCTTTCATGAATGATTACATAAAAGAAGACATCGCCAAGGCAAAAGAGATTGATGTAATTGTTAGCAAGAATATTTATAAGAATGGCAAGAGCGTTACTATACCAAATACTGGCACTTGCGGTCTTGATCTTGCTGCTATACTTGGTCTTAGCGGAGGCAATAAGGATGATGGTCTTCTTGTTTTAACTAAATTTAATGATGAGATGATATCTAGAGCAAAAGAACTTAGAGAAGCTTTAAATATCAAGCTAAGCTACGACGAAAAAACACCTGATATCTATGTAAGGATGCTTGTTAAATTTGATGATGCATGCGTAGAAGGACTTTTGCAAAAGGGTCACACTAACGTAGAATACATAAAAGTGGATGATAAAGTTCTTTATGAAAATAAATTAGAAGAGTCAAGTAACGAAATGAAGGAGTTCATGTCAAAACTTACTCTTAAAAAGATTAAAGAGCTTGTTTTATCAACACCACTTGAAGAATTAGACTTCATTGAAGAAGGCGTTGAAATGAATATGCACGCTGCTAATGAAGGACTAAAGCTTAAAAATTCAAACCTTCTTGGTCAAAGCCTTAAGAAGATGGAAAATAAAAACATAATTTCTAACGATGCTTACACTAAAACTAGGATATTAACTGCGGCAGCTGCTGATATGAGGATGAGTGGCGGAAACTGCATGGTTATGACTAGCGGCGGAAGTGGCAATCAAGGCATAAACGTTATCATACCTATATATTTAATATATGAAGAATTTAATCTAAAAAAAGAAGACATGATTAGAGCTATATACTTTGGTCATGCGATTAACAGATTTGTTAAGACATTCTCAGGAAAATTATCGGGCATGTGCGGATGCGCTATAGCGGCTGGACTTGGCGCTGCAGCTGGCATCACCATGATGATGGGTGGAACAGATGAAGAGATCGAGGGCGCTTGCTCAAATATGTTTGCAAATCTAACTGGACTTATCTGCGATGGAGCAAAAAATACTTGTGCATTAAAGCTATCGACATGCGCAGGTGAAGCAGTACTTAGCGCGTTTCTAGCGCTTAACGGATGCACTCCAAAAGAAAATGTCGGAGTAGTTTCAGGTAATATTGAAGACACAATCAAAAATGTTGGCCTATTATGCAGAAGTGCATTTAATAGAGTTGACGACGTGATGCTTGACATCATAAAATAAATTTTAACAGGAAAAAATTATGGAGAGAAAATTTAAAAAAGCTATTAGCTTAGAAACATTTATCTTTTTGGCAGCACTATTTGCCTTTTTCTACTATCTTTCATCAAAGATGGGAGCCATCAATTTAATCAATACCTTTATGAACACGGCTTATGCCTTGCTTATGGAAGTTTGTTTCTATATCATGGCGATAGCTGTTGTGGCTGGAGGATTATCTTCAATACTTAGCGAGTTTGGTGTCATATCCTTAATTAATAAACTTCTTTCAAAACTGATGAAACCAATTTACGATTTACCAGGGGCGGCATCTGTAGGCGTTTTGACATGTTATTTATCAGATAACCCATCGATACTTGCACTAGCTAAGGATAAAAACTTTTTGAGATATTTTAAAAAATATCAAGTACCAGCGCTAACAAACATTGGTACAGCCTTTGGTATGGGCTTCATCACGACTACTACTATGATGGGACTAAATGTGAATGGCAGCATAAAGGCGGCGCTTATAGGTAATTTAGGAGCTATAATTGGCTCAATTGTCAGCGTTAGAATCATGATGCTATTTACAAAGAAGAAATTTGGTCTTGAAGCAATGGCTGTGGGCGAAGCTGACGCAGAAAAAACTACCATGGACCTAAGACCAGTCAGAGACGGATCAACTTTCAATAGATTTATAGACGCTCTACTTGATGGAGGCAAAATTGGTGTTGACATGGGTATGTCAATAGTCCCTGGCGTTATACTTATTTGTACCGTGGTACTTATATTAACGAACGGACCTGGACCAGATGGCCTATATACAGGAGCTGCAAAGGAAGGAGTAAAGCTATTACCATTAATAGCGGATAAACTAAGTTTTATAATTAAACCGATATTTGGTTTTACATCAGGCAAGTGCATAGCCGTTCCAATAACAGCACTTGGTTCAGCTGGAGCTGCCATAGGTCTAGTACCTGAACTAATCAACACAGGAGCAGCAAGTGCTTCAGACGTAGCAGTTTTCACGGCTATATGCATGTGCTGGTCAGGATATCTTTCAACACACATAGCGATGATGGATGCGCTTGGCTATAACGATTTAGCAGGTAAATCAATATTCGCACACACTATAGGCGGCTTAGTAGCCGGATTTTCAGCACATTTATTATTTGCAATATTAGCATAGATAGGAGAAGAAATGGACGAGAGACAAAGAGTAATTTCATTATTTAAATACATTAGGCAAACTATTGATGATAAATACAAGCCTATACTAAATGTTAAGGACGAGCTTTGGAATAAGTATTTGGATGAGATCAATCTTAATAATAAATTCCTTTATTTTTCTTGCGGAAGCGATTCAACAAGTGATGTGATTCTTAGAATTACTAGACCTTATTCGCAAAAAACGCAAGAAGATATTAGGGTACAAAATTTATTTAAAGAGTTCAGAGAGCTTTACTACAAGCTTGAGAACGAATCTCATTTATATGAATTAGTCTTTGCTAATGGTATTTTAATATCAAAATACGATAAGAACATTTATCATCCTATATTAATAAAGAGGGCGGCTATTGATTTTGATTCAAGAAAAGATAGTATAGCTATACGCGATACAAACAGAGACATGACTCTTGATATAAAGCTAATATCTTTAATTGAAAATATAAATCATTTAGAGCTAAAAAACATTATGGAACACATATCCATGAACTATTACCATCCATTTGATACAGCGTCAATGGGTGAGTTAATGAAATCTATGGCAAAAAGGCTGCATACGGACTCATCTTATCAAGAGACAAATGCGAGTGAAACGGATAAAGCCTTTACCATAATCAATAGACCATTATTATATTTAAGAAATAAAGAAACTGATTTTATACAAAATCTTGATGAAATGATTGAGTCCATAGAAAAAGGTTCAGAAGTAAACAAGAGCCTACTTAATCTATGCGGCGTAAACATCAAGGAAAAGGAAGCAGAAGAGAGAGCTGAGACGCTTGATGACAAGATTAGAAACATCGAAGGCATTTCACAAAGCGTTTTATTCACTAAAGAAGCTAATAAGGAGCAACTTGAAGTAGCTGAAAGAATTGCTAACTACGATACTGTTTTGGTGCAAGGACCTCCAGGAACAGGTAAGACTCATACTATAGCGAACCTATTGGGCGATATCTTAGCTAGAGGTAAAACTGTTTTAGTCGCATCACAAACTAAAAAAGCTTTATCGGTACTAAAGAGCATGACTCAAGAAGAGATCAGAGCGCTTTGTGTATCAACTATTGACGACAATAACGAGGACATGGAAAAATCCATCGACTCAATAACTGATTATATAAGCAATCACTCCATAGAAGAGCTTAAAGAAAAAATACAAAAGCTTAATATGGATAGAAATATTCTTATCGAGAGACTTAATGAAACAAGAAAGAAAATCTTTAGCATCAAATCATCTGAGCTAAAGAGCATTACAATTGGAGAAGAAGTTTTTAGTCCTATAGATGCGGCGAGATTCTTGCATGACCACGTGGGTCTAAACAAGATACCAGGCGAGGTGAAGCTATATGAAGAGCTTCCTATACAAAAAGGTGACATAGACTTTTTATACTACTCAAACGAGGCTCTTACGAGAGAGGACGAAAAAGAACTAAATATAGGTCTACCTGATCCAAATACTATACTTAATCCAGAAGATCTTGAAAAGACGATTGAGGTGATGGATGCTGCACTTCTTAGAGCAAAGACTCTTAAGGAAGAGATTAGAAGGAATATTACTTTAAAAGAAAAAGTTTATCTTGATCAAAACGCTCTTTATAGTGGCAAGGCCGACGAAGATTTTAGAGATATATATGAAAAAATTGATTATATCAATAGTCTTGACAAGCTAGAGGATTGGCAAATAAAAGTAATTGTTAGCGCCAAGGCAGGCAATGCTGACAAGAAGAGCTATATTAGACTAACAGAATTAATCACAGAGCTTGATGATTACTACGATAGAAACATTGATCACTTAAGAGGCAAGAGACTTATATACCCAAGTGATATGAATCAAAAAGAGCTAAGACAGTCACTCGAAGAGATGAGAGCAAGGCTTGTTGAGGGCAAAAAGATCAAGGGTATATCCGCCATGTTTAAAAATTCGTGGAAAAAAGTTTTGGCAAGCGTTAGTATTAACGGCCAAGGCCTAGTAGCTGTTGAGGATATGGACGACGCTATAGTAAATATAAACCTAGATATAAAGATTTCCGAGCTAAAAGCACTTTTCGACGAACTTATATATAAGACAAATGCTGATTTTGACAGAGAAAAGCTAATTGAAAATAAAGAACTATTAAGCTATTTGCCACTAATCACAAAGCTTATGAAATTCTATGACGAAAACATTCAGTCCTTGTTCAAGCTAATGCAAGACAAAGGCATCAATGTGAACAGCATCTTTGTCAATAACAAAGTTTTATCGCCACATGATTCATTTATCAAAGAGATGAATCTAATTAAAAACGATTTAAGAAAATACATTGAACTTGCTGATGAATACGATTTAAAATATATTCCAGCAAAGGCAAAGCTTGATGATACACTTGATAAATTAAAAGTAGATGAAGATAATAAGTCTGATTTACTTTTACTAATGAATACTGCGATTGAGACTAAGTACTACGATAGCTATAGAGATAGTTTTGAAAATCTTAAAAAGACTTACGAAAAAATTAAAATACTTAAGAAGAGAAACGAGCTTCTTGACAAATTAGCAGCTGTTGCGCCAACTTGGAAAGAGTTTATATATAATCGCTTTGATATTCATGGTCTTAAGGATGCACCTGAAAATATAGAAGAGAACTGGTATTACAAGCAATTTGATGGCATTATCTCAAAGATAAATAGAACGCCTTATGAAAAATATCAAAAGATGATGACTTGGTACAAAAAGCAGCTTTATGACATAACTAAAGAGCTCGCTTCAAACATGGCATGGCACTCATTTATGCTTAAGATTAAGGACGATATAGAGAAAAAGCAAGCATTACAAGGCTGGCAGCTAACTATGAAAAAGATTGGCAAAGGTACAGGCAAGCAAGCGATTGGCTTAAAGAAAGAAGCAAAAGAACTTCTTAAGAAGTGCCAAAGAGCTGTTCCTGCTTGGATCATGACCATTGACAAGGCACTTGAAAGTCTTGATTACAATCAAAAATTTGACTATCTGATCATTGATGAAGCATCTCAAGCAGATATCTCATCTATACCTATACTTCAATTGGCGAAAAAGGCAATCATAGTCGGCGACGATGAACAAGTTAGTCCACAAGCAGTCGGCATTGATCAAGACAAACAAAGAAATCTTATAGATATGTATATTAAAGACAAGGTGGCAAACAGCCATTTATATGATTTAAACTCATCTCTATACGACATACTTAAGACAAGCTTCCCAGTTTTGACTCTTAAAGAGCACTTTAGAAGCGTGCCAATGATAGCTGCTTACTCAAATTTTATTTCTTATGATGGTATAATAAAGCCACTAAGAGAGTCATCATCGACAAAAGTTCAACCTGCACTAAAATTAGTCAAATTAGATGGCATTAGAAATGAAGATAGAGTGAATGAAGCAGAAGCAAATTATATTGCAGATGAAATACTAAGGATAAAAGATGAGCCTGATTATGAGGGCAAAACAATCGGCGTTATATCACTTGCTAGCGAGGATCAAGCTAAGTTTATAGATAAGCTTCTTATAGAAAAATTAAGTCTACAAGATTATGATAGGCTAAATATTTTATGCGGTAGACCAGCTGCTTTCCAAGGCGATGAGAGAGATATAATATTCTTAAGTACAGTTGATTCAAACGATAAAGATGAAGCGATGAAGGTCTTAAACGAAGGCGCCTACGATGTGAACAAGAAAAAATACAACGTAGCCGTATCAAGAGCCAAGGACCAAGTAGTTTTAGTGACATCGCTTGATTACAAGAAAGATCTAAAACTTGGTGACATCAGAAGAACTTTAATCGAATTTTTCATAAATCCTGAGGACAAGATGGTCTTTGACAAGAGAAATAGATATGAGCTGTCATCATTTGAAGAAGACATAAAGAAAGAGCTTGAAGAAAGAGGCATAGAAGTAAAAACTAATGTTGAGGCAGGTCTTTATAATATAGCACTACTTGCTATAAAAGATGATAAGAAATTTATAGTAGAAGCAGAAGGATCAGAATTTGATATAGACGACGAAACAATCATCGACCAAATGGAAAAGAGAGATATTTTGGAAAGAGTTGGCTGGAACTTTGCTAGCATCAGAAGCACAAAATATTATTTCGATCCGTCAAAGGCGATAGATGATTTAATTAACGATATGAAGTAGAAGGTGATTTTTTGGACGCACTTAGAGAAGCAGGCGTACTATTACCAATAAGTATGCTTAAGAGCAAATATAAGCACGGCACATTTAAAGACGCAATGAAGGCAGTAGATTTTTTACATGGCTCAGCTCAAAAAATTTGGCATATAGAGCCAATCATGTATATGGATTCAGATTTGAGAAATTATAAAACCATTTCCCAGTTTGCCATCGACCCGATATATGCAGACCTTGATGAATTCATTAACATGGGGCTACTTAGCACGGCAGAAATATTTAAGCTAGACGAAGAAGCCGAGAAAAAATTTGACTCTCATGATAAAGAGCTAATAAAGACAGAAAAGATTAAAGCGCTTAGGCTTGTATATAAAAGAGCTTATCAAGACTTTACTAAAGAAGCCATATATCAAGAATTTATTAAAGAAAACGAGTATTGGTTAAAAGATTTTGCTTTATTTATGACTATATATAATAAGAAGAATTCTTTCGAAGATTTTTCAGATGAAGAGATAAATATTAATAAGTATAAGGATAATTTAGATGCGGATATAGAAGAAGAAGCAAAATTCCAAGAGTTTCTTCAGTTCCTTTTATATAGACAGTATTTAAAATTAAAAAATTATGCTAATGATTTAGGCGTGAAAATTTTATGTGATTTATCATTTTATCTAAACGAATTTTCTTCAGACGCTTGGGCAAAGAAAGACTACTTCGAGGTTGATAACAAGCTAAGACCGCTTAATTATGCCATAAAAGCAATCGAAGAGGGTAAGGACTTAAATAAAATTGACAAAAGATTGGTTTATAGCTTTGATTTCATAGCTTTTGACAGCTATGAGTATATAAAAGAAAAATACGGATACTACTCAAAATTATTTGATTACATTAGATTAGTTGACATAGAAGATTACGAAACAACAATAAAAGTTGACGCAAAAACCATGGACCTGGGCACTATAAGCGCAGATAAAAACCCTATAGAAGAAATTTTTGCTGTTTTGAAAGAAAATGATATAATCGATAAAGTTTTTACTGATTATATTAGATGCAATTCAAAAATTATTAAAAAAATAATGAAAGAAGGCAAAGTTTTTGAGTCAAAAACAATACAAGATGCCTTTGATATAAATGCAGATGAAAAGAGTTTGCCTCTTAACCTTGACAAGAATACTGTATATTACAGTTCAGATTTTGATATGAAAGAGCTAGATAAGTATTTAAATTCATCGAGCGATATGAAGCTAAGGATAGAAGACTACACAATGAAGAAAAATTTCACAACACTTGATATCATTGAAAGAATGTACAGCTCAAACGCATCCAAGGTAATCATTGCTATATGGGACCTCTTATATGATGTAAACAAGAGGACTAGAGAGCTTGATATAGATGAGATAAGACATAAACTGGAAACAATTTTAAAACAATACATGGTACAATTCTTACGCTAAACGAAATAATATTTACGGTAGACGAAATATTTTTATGGAATAAGAATGTCTATAAAGCCTTGATATATGAATTTATTAGTTCAATATCGAGGCTTTATTTATTTATAATTATTCAAAAAACTTGACTTTTATATTAATAAAGTTTATAATAGTCAATGTAGATACTAATTTTATTTTAAGGAGGAAATTAAAATGAAAAGCAAAAAGTTTTTAGCTTTATTACTAGTTTTAGTAATGGCTATAAGCGTACTAGCAAGCTGTAAGCCAGCTGAAGAAAAACCAGCTGAAGAACCAGCAGCTACAGAAGAAGGAAAAGAAGAAGGCAAGGAAGAAGCTCCTGCAGAAACAGGCGCTTTAACTGAAATGCCAACAGACGGTGAACCAGATGCTGATCAATATATCAACACATTTGATACAGCTCATCCAAACACATTAGACCCTGCTAAGGGAAGCGATATGTATGGTAACGGTATATTACTTAACATCATTGAACCACTTGTAAGAATACAAGACGTAAAAGGACAAATGGGTTCAGTTGAATATGTACCAGCTGGAGCTGAAAGCTGGGATATTTCTGAAGACGGTCTTACTTATACATTCCACATCAGAGAAGGAAACGTATGGAACGACGGTACTCCAGTAACTGCAAAAGACTATGAATTTGGTATCAAGAGATGTATTGATCCAAGAACTGCATGTCCATTTGCAAACAACACATATTACATCAAAGGCGCTGAAAAAGTTAACAAAACTAAATTAGCTGAAGATGAAGAACCTGATTATTCAGAAGTAGGCGTAGTAGCTAAAGATGACAAAACTCTAGAAATCACTCTAGAACATCCAGTTCCATTCTTTATTGATATTGTAACAACAAGAATTTTCTTCCCACAAAGACAAGACTTAGTTGAACAATACCAAGACACTTACTCAACAAGTCCAGAAACTGCTCCACAATGTGGACCATTCATTCTAAAAGACTGGGTTATCAACTCTGAACAAAACTATGTTAAGAACGATAACTATTGGGATAAGGACAATGTAAAATTAAGTAAATATAAAGTATCTATAATCAAAGACTCAAACACTATATTCAACGCACTTAAAGCTGGTCAAATCGACTACGCAGGTGTAGGCGATCCTAAGTGGAAAGGCGAATTCTTAAATAACCCTGACTACTACAGCACAGTAAGAGCTAACCCTGATACAACATATTTCATGTTTAACTGCAACGCAGATTCAAATACTGCAAATAACAAGGTTAGACAAGCTATCTCTATAGCACTTGACAGACAAGAATTAATCGATTCTTGCTACAACGGTGTTCCTACAGCAGCATTTGACTTCGTACCACCAGCAGTAACTGTACAAGGTAAAGAATTCAATAAGCTTGGCGAAGGATGGGTTAAGAAATTAGCTGAAGACAATCCAGATCCAAAGGCTTTATTTGAAGAAGGCGTTAAGGAAGCAGGTTTAGGAGATCCATCAAGCGTTACAATCAAGCTTATGGGTTCAGATACATCTCAAGAAGGAAGAACTTCTGGAGAATTCGTACAACAATGTCTAGAAGAAGCATTAGGATGCAAAGTAGAAGTAGATAACCAAGACTGGTCACAATTTATCAATATCGTTCAAACTGGTAAAGGTTGGGATATTGCATGGTTAGCTTGGGGTGCAGACTTCAACGACCCATCAAACTTCCTAGAAACTTGTCATTCACAAACAGCTGCTTATCCTACAGGATACAAGAACGAAGAATTTGATAAGCTATTAGACGAAGCTAAAGTTGAACAAGACGCTGATAAACGTGTTCAATTATTCCACGAAGCAGAAAAGATTCTTCTATATGATGACGCAGCTCTAAGCCCAGTAATTCACAGAATTGCTAACGTATTTAGAAGATCATATATCAGAAACGCTAACTACAGCTTCTTCTCAACAATGGGTATGTCAAGAATATTCACAAGCGGAAGAAAGTAATTTTAACAAAATTTAATTTAGGAAAAGGGGATTCTTCCCCTTTTCTTAGGTTATAAGAAGAAATTAGGAGGATAATATGATAAAGTATATCGTAAAAAGAGTTATTTACTTATTCATCACTCTTTTTATAATCACTACTGCAACATTTTATCTAATGCATACTATTCCTGGAGATCCTTTGACAGCAAGAGTGCAAAAGAATTTACCAGAACAAGTTAGAATTAACTTTGAAAAGAAGTATGGTTTGGATAAGCCGTTGTACGAACAATACGGATTGTTTTTAAAAAACATGTCTCAAGGAGACTTTGGCGAATCAATTACATATCCAGGTGTAAAGATTGCTGACAGAATTTTTAAAACTGCACCTATATCAGGTGCTTTAGGCGGAACTGCCTTAGTTATAGGCTTTGTTTTAGGTATGGTTTTAGGTATAATTGCCGCTTTAAATAGAGGCAAGTGGCCTGACTACCTAGTAATGTTCCTTGCAATTATAGGTATAGTACTACCTTCATTCGTACTAGCAACATTATTACAATATGTTTTTGCAAATAAATTAGCATTATTACCAGTTATGGGCTGGGGCTCAGTTAAGAACGCGGTTCTTCCTGTTATAGCTCTAAGCTTTGGTACTATAGCTACTTATGCAAGATACATGAGATCATCTGTACTAGAAGTTATCAACTCAGACTATATCTTGACTGCAAGAGCAAAAGGCGTAAGTGAATTTAATATAGTAAGGAAACACGTATTTAAGAACGCCTTTATTCCGTCACTAACTATACTTGGACCACAAATCGGCGGTATCTTCGCTGGTTCATTCGTTATTGAAAAGATATTCTCTATACCAGGACTAGGTTTCTTCCTAGTAACATCAATCCAAGATAGAGACTATCCAATGATCATTTCATCTACAATATTCTTTGCATTCTTATTTGTTGTTGCAACACTTATTGTAGACGTACTATATGTTATAGTCGATCCAAGAATCAAACTTACAGAAGATTAATCAGGAGGTAAACATGGAAGAAAAAGATTTAAAACTTACTCCTGAGATGTTCAAAAGGATACCAAAAAACGATGAAGAAGCAGAACTTATTGCTAGACCTTCAATATCTTTTTGGCAAGATGCATGGAGAAGATTAAAAGAAAATAAAGTAGCTATGCTAGCACTTGTGCTACTAGGATTACTTATATTTTTAATTATATTTGGACCATACTTTAACAGCTATAGTCCTACAAAAATTCAATCAAAATTAAAAGATATAACACCAAACTCACAATTCTGGTTCGGTACAGACAGCTCCGGCCGTGATATATTCACAAGAGTTTTCTTTGCTGGTAGAACATCACTTATAGTTGGTGTTGCCGGTGCTTTGATATCAACTATAGTTGGTTTATTATATGGCGCTATATCTGGATATCTTGGTGGAATTGTAGATATGGCTATGATGAGAATACTAGAAATTCTAGCATCTTTACCATATTTGCTAGTTGTTATCGTATTACAAATCAGACTTGAAACAAGAAACTTATGGACTTTGCTTTTAGCTCTTACTATAACAGGTTGGACAGGTACAGCTCGTATGGTTCGTGCTGAAGTTTTAAGAATAAAAGCACAAGAGTACGTTCTTGCAGCTAGAACACTTGGTGTTAGCTCATGGAAGATAATTACTAAGCACTTAATACCAAACGCAATGCCTATACTTATAGTAGGTATTACATTTGACGTTCCAGGATTTATATTCTCAGAAGCCTTCCTATCATACTTAGGTATAGGTCTTCAATCACCTGCAACATCATGGGGTATTATGTGTTCTGAAGCGACAGCTACTTTCATGTACTTACCACATCAAATGTTCTTCCCATCACTAATGATAGCCATAACAATGTTATGCTTTACACTTCTTGGTGATGGACTTAGAGACGCACTTGATCCAAAACTAAGAAAGTAGGAGGCTAATGATGGAAAACAGAGAAAAACTATTAGATGTTAAAAATCTTAACGTTTCTTTCCATACTTACGCTGGAGAAGTAAAGGCTGTTAGAGGTTTAGACTTCCACCTTTATCCAGGTGAAACATTGGCTTTCGTAGGTGAAAGTGGATGCGGAAAGAGCGTTACAGCAAAATCACTAATGAGACTACTTCCAAAGGATAGTAGTGAAATAAAAAAAGAATCACAAATTATATTTAACGGTAAGAATGTCCTAGCTATGAACTCTAAAGAGTTAACAGACCTTAGAGGTAACGATATATCTATGATATTCCAAGACCCAATGACTTCTTTAAACCCAACAATGAGAATTGGGGACCAAATTAAAGAAGCATTAAAGATACACAGACACTTAAGCGGCTCTGAAGCTGACAAGGTTGCTACTGATTTACTTGAACTAGTTCAAATACCAGAAGCAAAGAATAGACTTAAAGCTTATCCACACGAATTATCAGGTGGTATGAGACAAAGAGTTATGATTGCGATTGCACTTTCATGTAATCCAAAGCTTCTTCTTGCAGACGAGCCAACAACAGCTCTTGACGTAACAATTCAAGCACAAATCCTTGATTTACTTCAAGATCTTAAGAAAAGATTAAATACAGCCATCATACTTGTAACACATGACCTTGGCGTTGTTGCTAACTTTGCTGAGAGAATTCAAGTTATGTATGCTGGTGATATCATTGAAGAAGGAACTACAGATGAAATCTTCTACAATGCTAGACACCCATACACATGGGCTCTACTTAACTCAATTCCAAAGGTTCACGCAAAAGACGTTGAACTAAGAGCATTAGGTGGTACACCACCAGACTTATTATTGCCATTACCAGGATGCCCATTTGCAGCTAGATGCTCTAGAGCTATGGAAATCTGTAAAAAGGTACATCCTCCAAAGACTGAACTTTCTCCAACACACCACAACTGGTGCTGGCTTGAACATGAATTAGCTGGAGATATTGATTGGGATGCAATGAGAGGAGGGGCATATTAATGGCTAAATTTACTGAAAAACTTATAGAAGTTAAAAATTTAAGTAAACACTTCAACGTTGGTAAGGGTAAAGTTCTTAAAGCTGTTGATAATGTTAACTTTGATATCTACAAGGGCGAAACATTCGGTGTTGTAGGTGAATCTGGTTGCGGTAAGACAACTTGCGGTAGAACAGTTCTTGGTATGTATAGAGCAACTAAGGGACAAGCTTTATTTAACGGTAAAGACATTCACTCACTTAGAGGTAAGGAAGCTATTGATTTTAAGAAGAATGCTCAATATATCTTCCAAGACCCATATGCATCACTTGACCCAAGAATCACAGTTGGTGACATCATTGCTGAAGGTATGGATGTTCACTTCAACTATAGTCATGAAGAAAGACAAGCTAAGATAAATGAATTACTTGACAAAGTTGGTCTAAATAAGGAACACGCTCTTAGATATCCACATGAGCTATCAGGTGGACAAAGACAAAGAGTTGGTATAGCAAGATCACTTGCTGTAGAACCATCATTCATTGTCTGCGACGAACCTATCTCAGCTCTAGACGTATCTATTCAAGCGCAAATTGTTAACCTACTAAACAAGCTTCAAGACGAACTTGGTTTAACATACATGTTCATTTCACACGACTTGTCCATGGTTAAGCACATTTCTGACAGAATCGCAGTAATGTATCTTGGCTCAATCGTTGAACTTGCAGAAAGCTCACAAATTTATGAAGCATCACTTCATCCATATACACAAGCTTTGATGAGCGCTATACCAGTACCAGACCCACATGCAGGATCAGCAAAGAATAGAATCAAGCTTGAAGGAGAAGTGCCTTCACCAATTAATACTCCACCAGGATGTAAATTTGTTAACAGATGTAGATATGCTATGGACATCTGCCACAAGATTGAACCTGAACTTAAGGAGTTAAAGCCTGAACACTTCTGCGCATGCCACTTGTATGACAACGGTTTGATAGACTTAAAAGATGCAAAGGTAACACAAGATTTAGGAAATAAATAATTCAATAAAGAATATGATTAAAGGGGGAAGAGATTTTCTTTCCCCTTTAAAATATTAGGAGCATAAGAAATGAAAAATAAAAAATTAATAAAAATATTATTTTCTATCTACATTCTCTTTTTAATTCTATTTGTCGTTTTAAAATTTGATGGCAACTTTGAAAGGATAATTTCATTGCATAATAGTATAATAGAAAATGAAAAAGATGGGATAAGAAATATAAATTTAATTCCATTTAGAAGCATGTCTCCATACCTAAAAAATATTACAGAAACCTTTGCTTTTAAAAACATTATTGCAAACATTCTAGTCTTTATTCCTTTGGGATTTTTTATTTCGAGTAAAAACCCCAAAAATGTATTTAAAGCACTTATAATTTGCCTAGGAGTAATACTTTCAATTGAGCTTATACAATTATTTTTCAAAATAGGATTTTTTGATGTAGACGATATAATTTTGAATTTTATAGGATCATTACTTGGAGTATTTATAAGTTTATTTGTACGAAAAATGTAGCTAGCAATTTGCTAGCTACCTTAATTTATCTAGATACTTACTTTATCAAAGCTCCAAACATTCATAAAGAACTCATATATCCTGTAAAAAATGGTCTTTGGTGACAAAAGATTAAAAAATAAACAAGTATATAGATTTAGCCATGAAGTAATTCAGGGCTTTTCTTATGCATCTTAAGCACTATTAAATACATCTTGGTAGAAAAACAACTACATATATAGATACTCATGTTATAATTAAAACAAGAAAGGGGGATATAGTGTGAAAGTTAATATAGAGCTCTCAAACGAATACAAAGAGCCAGAGATACTTATTCGAACTGATAAAGTCACTGACGAAGTCAAGAGACTAGTAGCATTATTAGATAGTGCCAGTAAACCAATCATCGTAAAAAAGGATGATGGCAAAATCATAATTAAGCTAGAGGAGATTTATCTCTTAAGAGTGGAAGCTGAGGGGCTAGCGATATATCTTGAAAGTGATAGATACCTATCTAAGGAGAGTTTAAAAAGCTTTGAAGAGAGGCTCTCTAAGAATTTTATACGCATTTCAAAGCAGGTCATCATCAATGCGGACAAGCTAAAACGAGTTGAAGCTGGTTTTAATGGCAGCTTAACAGTCTTTCTTGGAAACTCATTGAAAGATTATGTAACAAGAAACTATATAACCGATTTGAAAAATTATTTAGGAATATGAGGTGTTATTATGAAATTTAAAAAATTAATTAAGTCTACTTTATATGCTATATCAGTATCTTTATTTTTTACAGTCTTTGGCCTTATAGGCAAAGAGCAAGTTTCAGGTGGAGTGCTTGAGCTTGAATCATATGGCTTTACTAAGGCGATGATTGCAACATTATTAATAGGTCTTGGATACGGCATACCTTCGCTTATATATGATCTTAAATCTATGAGCATAGCGCTTAAGTCAGTCATATATATGTGCACAGGGGTAGGGATAATGATACTAGTTTTTCTTAAGTTCGGCTTTATACAAGAAGGCTACGGACTAGGTGACATACTTAAGATGCTTATAGTACCTGTTGGAATTGCTTTTTTATTATGGTATGCGCAATACATGAAATATAAAAAGGTGGCAAAGTTAATGAATGAAAAATTAAAAGATAACAAATAGTTTTGACGCAAAAAAAGGTAGCTGGCAATTTGCTAGCTACCTTAATTTTATTTATCGGTATAAATATTTTTCTATATAATTATCTTTTTTTACATAAATATATTTTTCATCATAAATACTTTTTTCTACATCTATTTATTTTTCATTGCATATATATTTTTGACTATAATTTTATTTTTTATTAAATTTATTTAGCTGTACTTACTTTATCAAAGCTCCATACATTCATAAAAAACTCATATATTCTATCGAAGATGGTCTTCTTTGTTAGATTGTTCATGGCGATGGCATCTGTCTTAAAAACCTCTTCACCATCGATGTAAACTTTATATTCACCAACTTTATCATCTTTTTTTACACGGCTATAATCAAGATCTGCGTCCATAATAAATTTTGTCTCGGTATTAATGCCATTATTTAGCGAGCGAACGAAGTCTTCTTTTGGTTCTATCTCAAGCATTTCTTCCTTATAATCATCAAGACCATATTTTGCGATTTTGCTTGCTTTTTTTGATAGAAGTATCTTTTTTGAATAATTTTCTAAGGCATATTCATATACATAAGCAGAATTTTCTTCTCTTAAAGCCTTTGTCTTAGCGCCAAGCATAACAAAGATTATCTCGTTATCTTCGGTTTTTATTCCATCACCAAGGCTATGAAAAGTCGCTACGAAGCAAAATCCTGCATCACGCGTAGTTCCTGTCTTAAGTCCAGTAACGCCCTCACGACCAAAAAGCGGATTGGTGTTGTCATCGTGATAATCTTTCTCAGGGTAATCGATCGCTACTGTCATGGTATAGTCAATATAGTTAGGATGCTCTTTGATTATTCTCTTTGTTAAATCAAGTACGTCCTTCGCACACATTGAGTTTTGCTTAAGGTCAGGTAGGCGAGGGAGGCCGTGTGCATTATAAAATATTGCGCCACTATATCCAAGCTCTTTTGCTTTTTCATTCATCATAGTTACGAAAGCTGCTTCACTGCCGGCTATGTGCCTTGCTATGGCGGCTGTAACATCATTACACGAGTTTGTCATCATTATCTCAAGCATTCTATGAAGAGTGTATTTTTCTCCAGGTTTTATTCCTAGTCTATTGCCAGTTGGGTAGCAGTCTTCTTTTTTTATCTCAATTTCATCGCTCTCGTGAATATCGCCGCTCTTTAATTTATTTAGTGCTATATAAAAGGTCATAAGCTTTGATACCGAGGCTATGGGCACTGTTTCATTAATGTTCGCGGAGCTCGATATGATGGAGTCAGTCTCTACATTGTAGAGTATATATGCTCTTGTATCTTTAACTTCTAAATCTTTTGCAAAGCTTAAATTTGTACATAGCATTAAAACTATTAGCAAAAATATTATGCTTCGTTTAAATTTATGCATCATGCGCCTCCTTTAATTTTAAAATGCACTCCTTGTCAGAGTAGTGGACCTTTTCGCCCTTGATTAGCTGATAAGTTTCGTGGCCCTTGCCAGCTACGACAATGATGTCGCCTAGCTCAGAGAGTTCATAGCTTAATTTAATCGCTTTTTCTCTAGCGGGCTCAGTATAGTGAACTCCTTTGATAAAAGACGCAATTTCATTACAAATTTTCGCCGGGTCTTCAAAATTCGGATTGTCAGATGTTACTATGCTTATATCAGCGAGCGCATCGCTTACTTCAGCTAGCTCCTCGCGCCTTTTCTCGCTTCTGCCGCCAACTGATCCAAATATGCAAATTATTTTATTTTTCTTAAATTTTTTCACTGTCTCTAGAATTGACTTTAAAGAGATGTAATTGTGAGCGTAGTCAATGATGTAGAGCCTATCACACACATTAATCTCTTCAAAGCGTCCTCGAATTGAAATATTTTTAACCCCTTCGATAATTTCGTTCCAGCCATATCCAAGTTCCTTCATAACGCTGATGGCTGCAAGATAATTATATATATCGTAGTAGGATATGCTCTTTACCTCAAATTTTTTGCCAGATATATCAAAGTCACTTTGTATTTTAAATATATCATCAGAAATAATTATATTTTCGGCTTTATAATCACTTTCTTCATTTATTGAAAAAGTAATTGCATTTTTTATAGCCTCTCTTAGTTTTTCATCGTCTTTATTATATATAAATTTTTTCGATACATCTTTCAATAGCATCTTGCTATGAAAATAATCGTCAAAGTCTGGATGCTCTATGCCGCCTATGTGGTCGTGCGAAATATTTGTAAAGACTCCTATATCAAAATTTATCCCATAAAGCCTCTTCATCTTAAGTCCAATGGACGAGGCCTCTAAAACGCAGTGAGTGATTTTTTCTTCACGCATCTTACTAAGTATTCTGTATACTTCGTAGCTCTCAGGCGTAGTATTATCAACAGCTTCCTCTTTGCCTGCGTAAAAAACACCGTTAGTGCCAATGATACCAGGTCTTGCACCCATCTTTTTAAGTGCTTCGTATATGATATTCGCTGTAGTAGTTTTGCCCTTGGTTCCAGTTATGGCAATCATTGTGATGTCTTCATCAGGTTTATTAAAAAAGTTTCTTGACATAGTGGCAAGAGCCTTTCTTGTGTCATTAACTTTTATAAAAGCAGCATCACCATAAGCATGGGCCATGCTATCATCCTCAACGACAAAAATGCGAACACCTTTTTCATAAGCATCTTTAATGTATTTGTGGCCGTCACTAAGAGCGCCTCTAAGCGCAACGAAGAGAGTGCCTTTTTGGGCATATTTACTATTGTAGACGATGTCGTCTATGCTTTCATCGCCAGTATAATCACAAATGCCCAATAATATATCTTTAAGTAACATAATTTTACTCCTAACAAATAATCTTTCTATTATTATATAACGAAGGCTTTCTTTTTTCAAGAGCTATGACAATAATAGCTTAAAGCTTATAAAGTGCTTGAAAAAATTCTTCCTTTATTATATAATGAATTGGGGTGATATTAATGAACACGTTATCAGTAAAGATAAATGATTTTTTATATTACATCGGAGTTAATGACAGACAAACTCAATTATTTGAAAATCAATGGCCACTTGAAAGAGGTGTTTCATATAACTCTTATGTAATTAAGTCAACAAAGACCGCCTTACTTGACACAGTAAAAATAACAAAGGTAGATGACTTTGTGACAAAGCTAAAAGAAGTGCTTGAGGGAAGAGACCTTGATTATTTAGTTATTCATCACATGGAACCAGACCACTCTGGTGCGATTGAAACTATAATCGATCTTTATCCAAATGTTAAACTAGTTGGTAACAAGAAAACTTTTGAACTTCTTGAAAACTTCTACAGTGTTAAGGACAATCTAATCCTTGTTGATGATTTCGATACTCTTGACTTGGGCGAAGTATCACTTAAATTTATCAAGACACCTATGGTGCATTGGCCAGAATCAATGGTTAGCTACGAAGAAAAATCAGGCATATTATTCTCACAAGATGCTTTCGGCGGTTTTGGAGCGCTTGACGGAACTATCTTTGACGACGAAATAAACTGGGATTTATATAGATCTGAGACAAGACGTTACTATTCAAACATAGTAGGAAAGTTCTCAAAACAAGTTCAAGCAGCCCTTAAGAAGCTTGCTGGTCTTAAGATAAACATGGTTTGCCCTGTTCATGGACCGGTTTGGAGAGAAAATCCAGATAAGATTATAGCATGCTATGACAAGTGGTCTAAGCAAGAGACTGAGGACGGTGCAGTAATTGTTTATGGATCAATGTATGGCAATACTGAGATGATGGCTGAAGCTATCGCAAGAAGACTTGCTGAAAGAGGCGTTAAAAATATAAAGATGTTTGACGTATCAAAGACACACAAGTCCTACATCTTAAACGAGATTTGGGAGTATAAAGCGCTTATACTTGGCTCATGCACATACAATAACGATTTGTTCCCACTAATGCATGATTTAGTCAACGTTTTAGATATGAACAAATTACAAAATAGAATCATAGCTGTATTTGGCTCATATAGCTGGTCAGGTGGAGCATTAAAAGCACTTGAAAAATTTAGAGATGCATCAGCTATGGATAAAGTTGAAACAACAGTTGAAACAAAGAGTGCGCCTACAATGGATGATTACATGAAACTTCGTCAAATAGCAGATGAAGTTGCTGACAAACTAGAAAACAAATAAAAAAAATAAAGCAATTTGGGTATATACAAAGAGAGGTGATATTATGGAAATAACAAAAGACATGCTAATAGGAGATTTACTAAGAGCAAAACCAGAAGCAGCATACATCCTAATGGAACACGGTATGGGATGCGTTGGATGCCCTTCAAGTCAAATGGAATCAATTGAAGAAGCTTGCCAAGTTCACGGACTTGATCTAGAACGCTTGATGAAAGCTTTAAATGAGTAATTAAGAGCCCTTTTTTAAGGGCTTTACATAAGGAATATCATGGAAATATATACAAAAGATTATAAATTTAAGGAAAAAAGTATAAAAAAAGCAGTTGAGTCTATGGTCGATGCGGCCTTTGCTCAGCTTTATGCCCATGGGATTAAAGACGATAAAGTAGCTTGGATGATATATAAGTGGCGCATAGACTTTATGGATGAATTCTATAATATGGACTATGACGCTATCACAGTTCATACAACGCCATCTGGAGTCAATCGCTTCTTCTCATATAGACAATTTATCGTTGAAGCGAGTGGCAAGAGCATAATCAAGGCGACATGCGAGATTATCTATGTGGATAAATCTAGCATGAGACCCATTAGGACAAATGATTTTGGAGATGATTTTCAAAAGCTTTTTGATGATGAGGACCTTGAGCTTGAAGAATACGATGGAAAAGCTAATATATCACGCTTTTGTATAAAGAAAGAATATATTGACTCATACCACCATGTTAATAATGCAGTATATATAGATGAAATTATAAAAATATTAAATCAAGATATAAAGAGCATAAGACTTAAGTATGTAAAGCAGTGTCTTTTGGGAGAAGATGTTGAAATTGCCTACGAAATCAATGATGGTGAGGCAAATTTTAGATTTTTTTCTAAAGATGAGACTAAATTATATGCTAGTCTTAAATATTAGGAGGTAAATTATGAAAACAATTATGGCGGAAATCAATGTTTCTGAAGGAAGAAACATGGATACTATCGAAGCAATCAAAGAAGCTGTACTAAAAGATAATAAGGTAACTATGGTTGACCTTAACTATGACGGTGACCACAACAGAAGTGTATTCACTTTTAAAGGTTCAGTTGAAGATACTCTAGAAGCAGCTAAAAGACTTGTTGACGTTGCTTTTGAAAGAATTGATATGACTACTCAACACGGATCACATCCTCGTCAAGGAGCTGTTGACGTAGCAGCTTGGGTACCAGTTAAGGACATGAGTACAGATGAAATGAACGAAGTAGTTCATGCATTTGGTAAATATGTTGGCTCAAAAGGCGTTCCAGTATTTTATTACGAAGACTCAGCTACTAGAGAAGACAGAAAATCACTAGTTAAGCTAAGAAAAGGCGAGTACGAAAGCCTTGAAGAAAGACTTAAAGACGCTGAAAATTGGACACCAGACGAAGGCGAAAGAAAATTCAATCCAAAGAGCGGAGCAACAGTAACTGGAACAAGATTCCCACTTATTGCTTTTAACGTTTATTTAAATACTGAAGATATGGAAATCGCTAAAGCTGTTATGAGATCAGTTAGAGCAAAGACTGGCGGATACACAGCAGTAAGAGCTATAGCTCTACCAATCGAAGATCAAAAATGCACTCAAGTATCAATGAACTTAGTTAACTATGAATTAACACCTATCCACAGAGTTTTTGAAACTATCAAGAGTGAAGCAGAAAGCTATGGCGTTACAGTTAAGTCATCAGAACTAGTTGGACCAGTTCCAGCTTATGCATTAGAAGAATTATTAAGATTCTATATTAGATTAGGAAACGGCTTTACAGCTGATCAAATCTACAATTAATATTTAAAAATACTATAAAAGGAGGTATTCATTATGGACAACGACAGAAGAGAAGCAGAGCTCGAACAAGATAAAAATGAAATATTAGACTTATACAAAGGAAAAAAGCCCAAAGCCCTGATTCAAAAGCTCTCTAGCATGAATGCCGCCGATGTAGCTGAAATTTTGGACGAGTTGAAGGTAACTGATGCAACAGTTATCTTCAGACTCCTTCCTAAAGATCAAGCAGTAGATGTATTTACATACTTCGACTCGGAGCAGCAACAAGACATCATTGCGACAAGTACTGATGCGGATGTAGAGTACATTCTTAAAGAGATCTTCTTTGACGATAAGATTGACATGCTTGAAGAGATGCCAGCTAATATTGTTGACAGGATTCTTGAGAAATCTACTCCAAGTGAAAGAAAATTAATTAATCAGTTCCTAAACTATCCAGAAGATTCTGCTGGAAGTATAATGACAATCGAGTACTGCTCGGTTAAGAAGACATTAACAGTAAAAGAAGCTATGGCTAGACTAAAAAAAGTTGGTCTACAAAGAGAAACTATCTATACTATATATGTAGTTGATGACAATAGAAAGCTAGAAGGCATCGTCTCACTAAGAGAATTAGTTATAGCAGATGATGACAAAGTTATTGCAGATATCATGAACACAGATGTTGTTTATGTCAATGTTTATGAAGACCAAGAAATCGTTGCAGGAGTAATACAAAAGTATGACTTCGTTGCCGTACCAGTAGTTGATAACGAAGAAAGAATGGTCGGTATCATCACAGTTGACGACGTTATCGACATCATCGAACAAGAAGCAACAGAAGACTTCCAAAAGATGGCTGCCTTAAGTCCATCTGAAGAAGAATACCTTGATACACCACCTATAACGCTAGCAAAACACAGGATAGCGTGGTTATTATTCTTAATGATATCAGCTACACTAACTGGATCAATTTTGCAGCGCTTTGAAGATTATATCGCAGCGATACCATCACTACTAATATTTATCCCGATGCTGATGGATACAGGCGGTAACGCTGGTAGCCAAAGTGCTACACTAGTTATTCGTGGTCTAGCAGTTGGCGAGATAGAGCCAAAAGACGCACTTAAAGTGCTTTGGAAAGAATTTCAAGTATCAATCATGGTTGGTGTAGTTTTAGCTATAGTTAACTATGGACGTATAAAACTACTTCATCCAGGCCAAGATCCAAAAATTGGCATCACAGTATCCATATCCGTTATGTTTACAGTAATGCTAGCTAAATTAGTTGGCGGACTTCTTCCAATTGGCGCGAAGAAGATAAAACTTGACCCAGCCATCATGGCATCGCCACTAATCACGACTATAGTAGACGCAACATCATTAATTGTTTACTTTGCTGTAGCAAAAGTGATGTTAGGCATATAGATTAAGGAGAAAGATTTGAAAACTATTATATTAACAGCTACTGCTGGTGAAGGACATAACTCAGTAGCCAGAAGTTTAGACAACGAGCTTAAGAGCCGCGGATTTGAAAGCGCAATCATAGACATTTGCCAAATCAATAGCAATTGGCTTAAAGATGTTGCCAATGGTTTTTACAATATGAGCATAAATTATTTCCCGACGCTTTATGGAGCGGCTTATGACTCAGCGGATAAAAAAGTTCAAGAGACTAACAGTGCTCAGCCGCGTAAATTAGCACAAAAAACTTTAACTGGCGAGATAAAAAAGTTTATAGATGATTTTAAGCCAGATGCCATCATAGCAACGCATGTATTTGCAGCGAACATATTAAGTGACCTAGTGCTTGATGGTTTCTATACTGGATTAACAGTTGGCATCATCACAGACTTTACTGTACATCCGTTTTGGGAAGATAGTGAGGGAATTGACTATCTAGTATTGCCTCATAAGGACCTCGATATACAAATGCAAAGAAAAGAGATACCTCTAGAGAAGGCTCTTCACTTTGGTATACCTATACACAAGAAATTTTTTGAGCATCTTGATAAAAAAGAAATGAGGGGGAAGCTTGGACTAGACGAAGACAAAGAAACGGTCTTACTTATGAGCGGGTCCATGAGCCACGTTAGAGTTGACAAGGCGCTTAAAAGGATAGACAAGCTGCCAAATGATTTTCAAGTAGTAGTCTTTTTAGGAAAGAGAAAAACACTTCTTAAGAAGATTGAAAAAATGAAATTAAGACACAAAATAAAGATAGTTGGCTTCGTATCAAATATCGAAGAGTACTATAGTGCAGCAGACATCATAGTTACAAAGCCGGGCGGACTTACTACAAGTGAGTGCATCGCCAAGGGCCTACCGATGATAGTTGTTGATCCAATTCAAGGACAAGAGGCAAGAAACGTTGAATTTTTAACAAATCATCAGCTTATACTTGCTTCATCAAAAACTTATCGCGAGGTAGAAGCACTAAATACCTTTATGAACAATGACTTTGTTAGGGACAATATCCTTAGAAGCTTGGAACAAAACTATTTGGACGATCCAGCAAAAAAACTTATAGATTTTATGGTGAAAGAATTTGAAAAATAAAAGAGAAGAATTAGATTTAATCATACAAGAGCAAGAGTATCCAAACCTTGCTTTTGCTTTTTATGAAGATAAAAAATATGCCGTGAAAAATGAAATATTAGGACGAAAGCTTCGCTTAAGAACTAAAAGAAAAAAGAATGGCGCCTACATCTGCGATGTAATCGAAAAACTTGAAGATAGTCCACTTGAGACTGGCACTCCATGCGCTTCTTACAAAGAGTGCGGCGGCTGCCTTTATCAAACGCTCACTTATGAAAATGAAGACAAGATAAAAAAAGAAATGCTTCAAAAATTATATAAAAGCGTTTTTAATGGAGATATAGTTTTTCATCCATCACTTGAAGTAGAAGGCTATAGAAATAAGATGGAATACACTTTTTCGGATAATGGCGACGAGGCAAGGACCTTAAGCCTTGGACTTCACAAGAAAAAGCGCTTTTACGAAGTCGTCCCGACAGACGATTGCAACATAGTAGACGCTGATTTCACAAAAATTCGCGTAGCGGCACTAAATTATTTTAAAGAAAAAGGCTTAAAATATTATCATAAAAAGCTTCATGAGGGAGTTTTAAGACACCTTGTTATAAGAAAAGCATTTTTTACAAAGGAAATACTTATAAATTTAGTAACGACATCGGATTATAATATTGAAGAAGATTTTATACAAATGCTTCTTGATTTAAACTTGGATGGCGAAATAAAATCCATTTATCATACAAAAAATGACAGTTTATCAGATGTGGTTCAAGCAGATGAATTAATTCTTGTTTATGGCAAAGAAGATATAGACGAAAAACTTCTTGGACTAAAGTTTAAGATAGGACCATTCTCATTCTTCCAAACTAATTCAAGAGCAGCCGAGAGAATGTATGGACGCATCCAAGAGCTTTTAGACGAGGAAAAACTTGACGTGCTTTTTGATTTGTACTCAGGCACAGGAACCATAGCGCAAATACTTGCGAAAAAAGCAAAAAAAGTTTATTCTATAGAAATAGTCGAGGAAGCATCGAAAAAGGCGCGTCTAACATGTGAGTTAAATGAAATTGATAACGTAGAAGTAATTAATGGAGACGTTTTAAAAGTTATAGATGAATTAGACGAAAGACCAGACGCCATAGTTATAGATCCGCCGCGCGAGGGAGTTCATCCAAAGGCTTTAAAAAAGCTAATTGATTATAAGGCAGAGAAGATAATTTACGTATCATGCAATCCAAAAACTCATGTAAACGATTTGAAAGAATTCATCGAGGCAGGCTACAAGATAAAATTAGTCGAAATTTTTGATAATTTTCCAAAGACAAGCCATGTGGAGACTATAGCATTGATGTCAAGAGTGAAGAATTAAACGGTATAGAAAAGTCTTGAAATAAAAAAGTGGGATTGATGGTCTTGTCAAAAAAGAGCATCATCGTAGCCCTATTTTCATATCGTTAAAAAATAGTTCTGGCTACTGGAGAGTGGAATTCAAATCAGGACCTGCATTAAAAAGCGGTGGATAAAAATAGTATATAAGGATAGGTCAAGTTGTCAGGAAATGACGGGGTGATTTTTTGTAAAAATACTTAAAAAATAGAAAGCATATGAAATTGCTACGACATTGTAGAGTTAAAATTTACATAATTTTTACTTAAAAAAGAAATGATGAATGATATAATAAGTATGAAATGTATAACAAAGAATACCGAATGTCAAGTAGATAAAGATATGAAAAAAGCAAACAGAGTCATACCAACTTGGAATATGAGAATAAAGCTGAGAAAAATGAACATGGGTTCAGGCCCTGACTGAAAAACTTGGTACTAAAAAACAGATTGTAATTCCGAAAGAGACAAGGAAATTGTTCCATATCGAAAGCGGTTATACAATCCTCTTGCTGGTGATCAAGATCATTTTATAGGAGTAGGTCAGCTTGTTGATATTATAGAAAATGAATTAGCTTTCAAAATGAAGCTTTAAAGTGGACTAGTGGAGACCGAGAATCGATAAATATGGCAAACTAGATTAATTCAGAAAAAATTAGCTTAGTCTCATTAAAGGCAAAAAATTCTCTTTTAGATAAGTTTGGATATTCGATGATGAAAGATGGGTCGGATTATTTTTTGTCAACAACGTTATTGTTTAATCCAAACTTTTAATTAAAATATTGGGTTCATTATTTTGATAGAGATATTAATATTTATTTGGATTTTTACAAATCAAATAAATTTAAAACATTTTCTTTAAAGGGCAAATATACTTATCAAGTACAATATGTAAATATTATTGGTGATATGGATTATCAGGTTAATTATAAGTTGGCGGAAGAGTATTATAATAAAATGAATGCTCTAAAAAAAGAGATATATATTATGAAAGATACAAGTCATGGACTTATGGTGTCTAAATCAAATGAATTTTTTGATTTATTACACTTAACATTTAAAAAGTATAAGTTGCTTTATGAGTAATTTGAAAAATATGCTGTCTGAAAGATGCAGCTAAAAAGACAAGATATTCAGTGAAATTTTTAAAGGGGGCATTTTTATGTATAAATTATATCAAAAAAATGAACTAGCTTTTGCACTAGTTTGGGTTGGAATCTACTGTCTGATTATGACACCGCTTAGAGGACAATTTGGTGATGAAAGTATTTTCATGGCTCTTTCTTTAATTGTTATGGCAATGACTATCAGTTTGTGGATTCAAAAACACAAGTTGACAGAAAAATACGGACTTCAAGCTTTTCCGAAAGAGTGCAAAAGATACATTTACTTTATTCCGATGTGGATTCTTATGACGGGAAATTTATGGGGTGGAATAGCGCTATCACATGCCGGTTTTGCTCAAGTATGGGCGACCATTTCCATGATTTTATTCGCCTATATTGAAGAAGTGATTTTCCGTGGCCTTTTGTTTAAGGCCATGCTAGCAAAAAGTGGGGTAAAAGAATCGATTATTGTAATTTCTATAACATTTGGTATAGGACACATACTAAATCTATTCACCGGTCAAGCCGGAGTTGATACCCTAATTCAGATTCTCTTTGCTATATCATGGGGATTCATATTTACTATGGTAGCCTATAAGAGTAAGAGCATATGGCCATGTATAATTGCACATGGATTTATCAACGCCAGCTCCAAATATGCTATTGCGAATGCAAAAATGAATTGGTTTTTTATAATTACTACGATCATCACTGCCGTGTTTTACTGCCACTATCTATGGAAGCTGAATGACAAAAAAACATTGTAACTTACTACAACAGCGTGAGTATAAAAAGCTAGTAGTTTATGTAAATATATAATATAGGACAGAAAGTGATGTGTACCCAGAAAACTGGACACATTAATATTTAGTTAACATTCATGGATGCTAACCTATACAAAGTGGGTGGCATCCATTTTGTTTTCTTCTGAATCCTTTCGTTGTTATAGTAGTAGTATATATTCATCGATTGCTTTTGAAAACTCTTCGTATGTTTTAAATCCTCTCTCACAGCCATAATACATCTCGGTTTTTAGTTGACGTGAATCCACTTTTACGTTATAATTAAGTTGTCAATGTATACATTTATAAAGGTAAATATATAGCATTGGAGAATGATATAGGTTTTTAATATAATATGTTATGGAAACTATTAAAGATAAAAATATGAAATACAAATTTACAATGTGTAATCGTAACAACTTCCAAGACAACAGCAAAAATAGGAAGAGACGAAAATGTAAGTTTGGAAACATTAGAAAAGATTTGTGAGTATTTTCAATGTGATGTGGAAGTATTTGATAACTTCCCTAAGACAAGCCATGCCGAAGCCCTAGCCTTATTAGTAAGAGAGTAAAATGTTTTGTAGGTGATATTTATGATAATTGAGAAAATTAAATCAAAACGAGATGGCTTAGAGCTTGAGCTAGCAATAGTCGAGCCAAAAGGAGAGCCTCTTGGCATTGTACAGATAGTACATGGAATGTCAGAGCATAAGGAGCGTTACTACGATTTTATGAATTACTTAGCTGAGCATGGATACATCTGCGCAATTCATGACCATAGAGGCCATGGAGCGAGCGTGAAGGATCCGTCTCACTTAGGGTATTTTTACACAGATGATAGTTCTGTCATTGTTGATGATGTTTTTCAAATTACGGAGCATTTAGAAAATAAATATCCTTCGCTAAAAATCTCTATATTTAGTCATAGCATGGGAACGCTTGTTTCGAGAAATTATTTAAAAAAGTATGAAGAACATATTGACCACATAGTGCTTTGTGGGCCACCGACAGAAAATAAATTTGTGGGCTTTGCTATATCTTTGGCAAAAATTTGCAGTATTTTTTATAGCAAATATAAGCCAAATAGATTTTTAAATGCTTTATCAGTCGGTCAATATAGCAAGGGATATGAAAGCCCAGTAGATTGGATTTGTGCTAATCCAGACACAGTAGAGGCATATAAACAAGATCCGCTTTGTGGCTTTATCTTTACTACAAATGGTTTTTTGAATCTATTTAAACTCTTAAAGTCAGCGTACAATGGCAGAGACTGGAGACCAAAAAACATTGCTTTACCAATATTTTTAATAGCTGGAGAAGATGATCCTGTTATTCAAGGCAAAGAAAAGTTTAAGGGTTTAGAAAGATTTTTAAATAGTCTTGGATATAATAACATTAAAAGCAAACTTTATAAGGGCATGAGACATGAAATACTTAATGAAAGAGATAAAGAAATAATTTATGAAGATGTTTTAAAATTTTTACAGGCCGATAATATTAGTCAAGATTAATCGCAATGTAAATAAGTAAAAGATAGGAGTAAGCATGATACTATATTTTTCAGGAACAGGTAATAGTGAATATATAGCGAAGAAATTGGCTGAGGACCTAGTTGATGAAGTGCTTGATTTATTCACTTACATAAAGAGCGGCAAGAAGGGACTCTTTCAATCAGAAAAGCCTTTTGTCTTAGTTGTGCCAACATATAGCTGGCGCGTACCAAGATTTTTGTCGGAGTATTTATTGGGTTGCTCTTTTACTGGATCGAAAGAGATCTATGTAATTTTAAACTATGGAGACTCCTGCGGCAATGCAGAAAAATACATTAGAGCAAACACGAAAAAGCTTGGATTAAATTTCAAAGGCCTTTATGGGATAAAGATGCCAGAAAATTATTTGATGCTATTCAATTTAGATTCAGATGAGCACAATAGAAAGCTTATCGATGAAGCAAATGATAAAATTACTAAAGCGGCTGCCATTATCAAAGAGGGTAAGAATTTCCCAGAAGTAAATAGCGGCTTTGCTGGTAAACTTGAGTCAAGTCTTGTCAATAAAATTTTCTTTAAGTTTATAGTGAGCGACAAGAAATTTTATTATACAAAGAAGTGCATAAAGTGTGGCCAATGCGCCAAGAATTGCGTTTTAAATAACATTAATTACAAGGACGGCTACCCAGTTTGGAACGGAAGGTGCACACATTGCGCATCATGCATAGCGAAGTGCCCAACAGGAGCGATTGAGTATGGCAAGAAGACCATTGGCAAGGAGAGATATCTTTTATCTAAAGTATATAAAGAAAAAAATAATAATTAAATAAAATTCATTCAGAGCTGTGATTTATTTCTCAGCTCTTTTTATATGCAAAAACAATTTCATACAAATAAAAAAATTCATTAAAAGCACTTATCTTAAGCAATTTCGCACGCTTAAATCCATTGACTAAAAGCCATTTATATGATAAAATAACTATATTAATATATAAGGAGGCAATTATGATTAAATTACACAACACATTATCAGGATTAGTAGAAGAATTCAAACCGATAAACGATACTAAGGTGAATTTTTATTGTTGTGGTCCTACTGTTTATAATGACATACATGTAGGCAATGCCAGACCTTTAGTTGTATTTGATACAGTTAGAAGATTTTTGATATTCATGGGCTACGACGTAAAGTATGTTTTTAACTTCACTGACGTAGACGATAAGATAATTAATAAAGCGAATGAAAGCGGCATCACTTCAAATGAAGTGGCTGAAAAATATATTGAGCGATTCAAAGATGTTGCTACTAGACTTGGTATTTATGATTATGACAATATCAATCCAAGAGCGACTGAACACATGGATGAGATTATAGATTTCATAAAAGGACTTATTGAGAAGGGCGCTGCTTATGAGTCGGACGGCGATGTTTATTTCGACACTACTATGGCGAAGGACTATGGAAAACTTTCAAAGAAGAACATTGATGACCTTATCTCAGGCCTAAGAGTCGATATAAATGAAAAAAAGAAAAATCCACTAGACTTTGCTCTTTGGAAGAAAGCTAAGCCAAATGAACCGCACTGGGCATCACCATGGTCCGAAGGTAGACCTGGCTGGCACATTGAGTGCTCAGCTATGAGTAGAGCAATCTTAGGAGATACACTTGATATACACGCTGGCGGCAGCGACCTAGAGTTTCCTCATCATGAGAATGAAATTCAACAAAGTGAGGCTCTAACTGGAAAGCCATTCGCAAAATATTGGCTACACAATGGTATGGTCAATGTTGATGGCAAAAAGATGAGTAAATCATTAGGCAATTTCATCTTGCTTAAACCTTTACTTGAAGATTATGATAAGGATACAGTAAGATTTTTCATCTTGTCAACTCACTATAGAAAGCCTATGAACTTCACTAAAGAAGGCATGGAAGGCGCAAAAAACTCTGTTAAGAGGATACACAACGCTCTTAAGAGACTTGAAGCGATTAAGGATACAGGTAAAAAAGCTTCAGATGAGATCATCAAAGATGTTGATAAGGAAGTAGCTGGCTTTATCGCGGCTATGAGCGATGATTTCAACACAGCCGATGCACTAACATGCATTTTCAATATAGTTAAGATAATTAATAAACTTGAAGACGATGATTATGAAAGCGCAAAATACATCGAAGATAAATTAAATGATTTATTAAAAGTTCTTGGACTTGATGATAGTGAAGCGGTGATGAAGGAAGACGAGTCAGATGTATCACTTGGCGAAGACGAAGAAAAAATAAAAAAAATGATAGACGAGAGAAATGAAGCGAGAATGAATAAAGATTATGCCAAGGCAGATAAAATCAGAGATGATTTACTAGCAATGGGCATAAAGATTATAGATAGCAAAGACGGACAAAGATGGGAAAAGATTTAGATATAACTGAGCTATTTGGCATTGAGTACAGCGATACCGAAATAAATGAGATGAGCCCAATAAGGCTTGCCTACATCGGTGACGCTGTCTACGAGCTCTTTGTGCGTTATTACATCGCAAAAGAGCCACTAAAGGCATACGAGCTGCAAAAGCTATCAACAAAATATGTTAGTGCTTATGCGCAAAGAGATGCCTTTGAGAAAATTAAGGAGCATCTCACAGAAGACGAGCTTTATGTATTTAAAAGAGCCAGAAACCATAAGTCACATAAGGCGCCAAAGAATACTGACAATAGTGCATACAAGGTGTCAACAGGCTTTGAAGCTCTTATTGCATATCTATTTTTGAAAAAGGAATACACTAGACTTTTTGATCTAGTTAAATTATGTTTGGAGGATTAAATTGGAAGAACAATATATATACGGAAGAAATCCGGTTATGGAACTTTTGAAGAATGGCAGAGCCATTGACAAATTATATGTGCAAAAAGGAGAGCTGAAGGGTTCAATCGGCAGAATTTTAAGCCTTGCAAGTCAAAATGGTGTCATCGTACAAAGAGTTGAGAGAGAAAAACTTGATTCATTATCAAAAGGTGAGGTGCATCAAGGCGTTGTCGCGTTCACAGCAGGTTTTGAATACAAAACGATTGAAGACGGATTTAAGCTAGCCGAAGAAAAAGGCGAGGATCCATTCTTTGTAATTTTAGATGGTATTGAAGATACTCACAACTTAGGCGCAATCATCAGAACAGCTGAGTGCGCTGGCGTTCACGCAGTTATCATACCAAAGAGAAGATCAGCTATGGTCAACGAAACAGTTTATAAGGCTTCAGCAGGAGCCGTTGATAACATGATAGTTGTGAGTGTAACAAACCTTAATCAAGAGATAAAAGAGCTTAAAGAAAGAAACGTATGGATATACGGACTTGACATGGATGGCCAAAAATATACAAAGGCAAACCTATTAGGCCCAGTAGCTCTAGTTGTTGGCTCAGAAGGCAAGGGCTTATCAGAACTAGTTAAGAAAAACTGTGACGCTATAATCAGTCTACCAATGTTTGGCAAGACAAACTCATTAAACGCATCAAATGCGGCAGCCATTGCCATGTATGAAATTTTAAGACAAAAGGATGAAAAAGAAAAAGCTTAGGCATATACTCTTTGTTGATGGATACAACGTCATCAACTCATGGGAGCATTTGAGAGAAAGAAAAGAAGAGTCGCTAGAGGCAGCTCGCGATGAGCTAGAGAACATCTTGGAAGAGTACATGCGCTACAACAAAGAACGTATCATACTTGTATACGATGGACACCTTATCAAAGGCAATCAAGGTGAAAAGAAAATAATAAAGGGACTTGAGATAGTTTTCACCAAAGAAAATATCACAGCCGACTCATATATCGAAAGAGAAGTGGCTAGTATGCCTTATGGCTATAAGATAAGAGTCGCTACAAGTGACCTTGCAGAGCAAAGCCTTATCTTTCAAAGAGGTGCCTCAAGACTTAGCTCGAGAGAGCTCGCTATAGAGATAGAAAATTCAAAACGAACACAAAAAAGAATTTCCAAAAAAAATAATATGATTAATAACATAAAATTATCCGGCATCGACGAAGCAGAACTTGAAAAGCTAAAAGATTTAAATTTGTAAAATAAATAAAAAATAATAATATATATAAAAAATATTTCAAAATATTATAAAAAACCTAAATTATAAATCATTATATATAATTTAGTATATATAATAGGAAAGAAAATAAATTTTATATAAAAATAATTTAAAAAACGCTTGACAAATTGGTAAAATTAAGATAATATATATAGGTAGTTGTATAATACTTTTTAGAGTATTATATGAGTAGGAGGTGTTTATAAATGAGAGAAAAGGTCGTATTAGCTTGTACAGAATGCAATCAAAGAAATTACACAACAAAGAAGAATAAGAAGAACACTACTGAAAGAATTGAGCTTCAAAAGTACTGCAAGTTCTGCAAGAAGCACACAGCACATAAGGAAACAAAATAATTTTTAGGAGTTGATAGCATGGAAAACAAAGGTAAAGCAGGCAATTTCTTTAAAGGCGTAAAAGCTGAAATGAGAAAAGTAATTTGGCCTAGCAAAAAAGACTTAGTTAATTACACATTAGTTGTAATTGGAATTAGTGTGGCTGTAGCTGCATTAGTATACCTTATCGACGTGGGAATCGGCGCTGTAGTTAAACAATTTATTAAATAGCAATGAGCGATTTAGATTTAAATGAAAACAAGGCTAACTCTATCGATTTATCAGATAGAGAAGCAGACGCCAAATGGTATGTAATCCATACGTATTCAGGATATGAAAATAAGGTAAAAGCTACAATTGAAAAGATGATAGTTAATCGTGGCACAGCTGACGGTATTTTTAAAGTAGAAGTGCCCACAGAAGAATACGTAGAAAAAAAGGATGGCGCCAAAAAAATCAAATCTAGAAAGATATTCCCAAGCTACGTGCTAGTCAAGATGATTATCAACGATAAATCATGGTATCTAGTAAGAAATACCAGAGGAGTAACAGGTTTTGTTGGACCACAATCAAAACCAATACCATTAACAGAAAAAGAACTTTATAACCTAGGCGTTCATACAAAATCCATTGTAGATGATACAAGAAAAGATGTAAACTACAAGCGCGGAGACCACCTAGCCGTTACAGACGGACCATTCAAGGGATTCGAAGCTATAGTTGATTCAGTAAACGAAGACTCAGGAACAATAAAGTGTTCTGTTAATATGTTCGGTAGGGACACACTTGTAGAGTTTGAATACTATCAAGTAAGCCCTATCACAAAATAGTTATTATCATTAAAGATAATATATAAAAGTGCATTAAGCACAAAAATCGAGGAGGTGCGAATATGGCAAAAAAAGTTAGCGCAATTGTCAAACTTCAAATACCGGCTGGAAAAGCTACACCTGCACCACCGGTAGGAACTGCACTTGGACCACACGGCGTAAATATTATGCAATTTACAAAGGAGTTCAATGCTAAGACTCAAGATAAAGTAGGTCTAATCATACCAGTTGTTTTAACAGTATATCAAGACAGATCATTTACTTTTATCACAAAGACACCACCAGCTCCAGTATTGATCAAAAAAGCTCTTAACATTCAAAGCGGTTCAGGCGAACCAAACAAGAAGAAAGTAGCAAAACTTACAAAAGATCAAGTTAAGGAGATCGCAGAAATGAAGATGCCAGACTTAAATGCAGCAAGTGTAGAAGCAGCTATGAGCATGGTTGCTGGAACTGCAAGAAGTATGGGCGTTGAAGTAGAAGAATAATTCTACTTATTAGGTGGGAGAAAATTCGTTATTACCACAAGGAGGTTAGAAAATGGCAAAAAGAGGTAAAAAATACCAAGACAGTTTAAAAGAATTCGATAGACAAGAATACTTCGAGTCAAAAGATGCCATCGGCCTAGTAGTAAAACTAGCAAAGGCAAAATTTGACGAAACTGTTGAACTACACTGCAGATTAGGTGTTGACTCAAGATATGCAGACCAACAAGTTAGAGGCGCAGTAGTACTACCACACGGTACAGGTAAAACTAAAAAAGTTTTAGTTATCGCAAAAGCAGATAAACAAGAAGAAGCTAAACAAGCAGGCGCAGACTATGTTGGAGCAGAAGACATGGTAGAAAAGATTCAAAAAGAAAACTGGTTTGACTTCGACGTAATCGTTGCAACACCAGATACAATGGGACTTATCGGTAGACTAGGTAAGGTTCTAGGACCAAAAGGTTTAATGCCAAACCCTAAGTCAGGAACAGTTACATTCGAACTAGAAAAAGCAATCAAAGACATCAAAGCCGGTAAAGTTGAATATCGTTTAGACAAAGCAAACATCATTCACTGCCCAATCGGTAAAGTATCATTCGGCCAAGAAAAGCTAGAAGAAAACTTTAACGCAATCATGTCAGCTATAATCAAAGCAAAACCAGCTGCAGCAAAAGGAAAGTATTTAAGATCTGTTACACTTACATCGACTATGGGTCCTGGAGTAAGAGTAAATAGCTCAAAAATTACTGAATAAAATACTTAATAAAGTATTGACAACTCAGAAAGTTTTTGATATAACAAACTAGTTAACAGAATTTAATTTAATAGGAATATATAAACCGTAGACAGTAGGTGCGTTAAGCTTAATTTCCTACCGAGGATAGATAGCCAGTATCAACCCCCTTATGTCTATAAGAGGGTTTTTTATTGATATATATTAAACGGGATTAGCAAAAAAGCTAAAGTTCCTATTTTTCCAGCGGAGGTGAAATAGTGAAAGAACATGTTTTAGAACAAAAGAAACAAGTTGTTCAAGAAATTAAAGAAAAACTTGAAAAATCAGAATCCATAGTTCTTATGGACTATAAAGGATTAAACGTTGCAGACGTTACTGATCTTAGAAAACAATGCAGAGAAAACAATGTTGAGTACAAAGTTTACAAAAACACAATGCTTAGATTTGCCTTACACGAATTTGGTGTAGAAGGCTTAGATGAGTACTTAGAGGGAACAAATGCAGTAGCATTTGCATACGAAGACCCAAGCTCAGCAGCAAAAGTAGCATACAAGTTTGCTAAAGGAAACGACAAACTTGAAATCAAAGTTGGTTTAGTATCAAAAGATATATTCGACGTAAACCAATTAAAACAATTATCAGAACTACCATCGAAGGAAGTTCTTATCGCACAAGTACTTGGCGGCTTAAACGGACCTATCCAAGGCTTTGCAAACGTATTAAATGGAACTATGAAGGGCTTAGTTGTAGCTCTTAACCAAATTGCTGAACAAAAAGCAAAAGAAGCATAAATAAAAAATTTTGGAGGTATTTATAATGTCAGAAAAAGTTACAAATTTAATTGAAGAAGTAAAATCACTTACAGTTTTAGAATTATCAGAACTAGTTAAAGCACTAGAAGAAGAATTTGGTGTATCAGCAGCAGCTCCAGTAGCAGTTGCAGCAGCACCAGCAGCAGGCGGAGCAGCACCAGCAGCAGAAGAAAAATCAGAATTCGACGTAGTTCTTGAAGACGCTGGCGCAGAAAAGATCAAAGTTATCAAAGTAGTTAGAGAAATCACAGGCCTAGGCTTAAAAGACGCTAAAGACCTAGTAGACGGAGCTCCTAAGACAATAAAAGAAGCAGCACCAAAGGCAGAAGCTGACGAAATGAAGAAGAAACTAGAAGCAGTTGGAGCAAAGATTACATTAAAGTAATTTAATTAAAAACTTATATTAAAAGCAGCCATGAGGCTGCTTTTTTGTACATAGAGGTGTTTTAATGATTAGAAGAGCAAATAAGGAAGATATTAAATACATCATGCCCATATATGAGGCGGCGAAGAAAAAGATGCGTGCCGATGGCAACTTGCATCAGTGGAGTGATAAGTACCCTGACGAAGAAACTCTTTTGAATGACATCACAAGGAATGAATTATATATAGCTTATGATGACGAAGGCATATATGGAGTTTTTATGCTTAGTTTTTCTGGTGAAGATACTTATAAGGAGATTCAAGGTGCGTGGCTTAATGATGAGCCTTATGCTGTGATTCATAGAATTGCTAGCCTTAGCAATGGGAAAAATTTACTCAAGGACGCTATAGATTTTACTTTTGAAAAAACGAATAACATTCGCATAGATACTCATGAGGATAATAATATTATGCGCACTCTTCTAAAAAAATTAGGATTTATTTATACGGGTATCATTCATCTAAAGGATGGTGACGAGAGAAGGGCATATCAATTAATAAAAAGTGAATAAAAATAAAATACCTTATCGTGCTTGATAAGGTATTTTATTGTGGGTTGACCACAATAAAACCCCCAGCTATGCTGGGGGAATCAGTAG
>ERZ1673750.372-NODE-372-length-37539-cov-7.937760_pt1 | contig 37539 bp, 39 predicted proteins | sample MGYA00580203_ERZ1673750 | MGnify/ENA primary metagenome ERZ1673750 (study PRJEB41218, sample SAMN15661763) | gut metagenome | host: Homo sapiens | place: Canada: London | collected 2015-08-20/2019-03-30 | study: EMG produced TPA metagenomics assembly of... | reverse complement strand
GATTGGCGGTATCCGTTCCTCCGGAACAGCGGTACTCCCACACAAGAATATTCACCATTGCTCTCTAGATGATGTGATTCATCTATTTTGCAACGACCCCTTGTTCTTCCCTTATACCAAAGGAACGTCTTTGTCGTAATCTACATTGTCGAATTTGAAACCGAACATGTGGTAGAAGTCTTCCCAGTATCCATCCACATCTGCAATCTCGGAGAGCTCTGTCTCTGTGATTTTGTTCCAGGCTTCCATAACTTCCGCCTGCACGTCCTCACGCAGCTCCCAGTCATCCATACGGATAAATCCTTCCGCATCCTGCTCTGCATGTGTACCTGTGAGTTTCTGGCGGAACAGACGATCCATCTGCTCGATGCAGCCCTCATGCAGGTTTTTCGCTTTCATGACTTTATAAAGGATCATAAAGTACAGTGGAACCACCGGTATTGCGGCGCTTGCCTGTGTGACTACTGCCTTATTCACAGATACATAAGAGCGGATACCAGCATCCTGATACTTTTCATTGATCCGGTCGGAACATTCTTTCAGATTCTTCTTCGCCATACCGATCGTGCCTTCTTTGTAAATCGGGTAGGTCAGTTCCGGCCCTATGTAAGAATATGCCACGGTCACCGCATGTTCACTGAGAACATCCGCATCGTGCAGCGCGTCGATCCAGTCGGACCAGTCCTCGCCGCCCATAACCTTTACCGTCGCTGCAACCTCTTCCTCATTCGCCGGCTCCAGCGTCACGGTGGTAAGGCTGTTGTCTTTCGCGTTCCAGGAAAGATTGGTAAACGGTTCTCCCACCGGTTTCAGAACAGAAGTGTAGGTTGTGCCGTCCGGCGTGGTTCTGCGCGGCGCCGCAAGGCTGTAGATGACCATATCCACCTTGCCCAGATCTTCGCGGATCTTCTGGATGGTCTGCTCTTTACATTCTACCGAAAATGCGTCTCCATTGATCGTCTCGGCATACAGACCCTTCTCCTTTGCAAACTCCTCAAACGCTGCTGTATTATAATAACCTGGAGTCGCCGTTCTGGTTGCCGTCGCATTCTTCTCAAACATAATGCCAAGGGTATTGGCTCCGCTTCCGAATGCCAGCGCAATCCTTGATGCCAGGCCATATCCGGTAGATGCCCCTATGATCAGGACATTCTTCGGGCCATTCTCTGTTTTTCCGTTTTTTTCGACATACTCCATCTGTCTTCTTACATTCTCTCTGCATCCGTCCGGATGTGCAGTAATGCAGATAAATCCTTTGATTCTTGGACTGATTACCATAATTGGCCTCCTTTTATTTGATTATCAAACCTTTTTTGATGCTAACACAAAATATCATAAACGTCAATAGCAGCAGGCAAAGCTTTTACACTCTGCCTGCCGCTTCATGACAGGATCTATCAACTGTAAAAGACAGTTTCATCGCCTACTCCTGACGGCTCTGCTGTTCCCATCCAAGATTAATAAATTCTAGGAGCTCCAGTTCACTGAAGAAAAACACTGTTCTTCCGTCCGGCATTTTCAGCCTCCCCTGCCAGGTTCCATCCTGGACGGTATTTATTCTCACAGTAAAGTCTACACCTTTCTTATCCGTCTCTTCCATAAAAAACTCCCCATTACTTTATGATTTATACTTAAGATGAAGGCAAGATGGAAACCAAAATTTAAACATAGAAAAAGAGTAGTATGCTGTTTCCGATGGAGAACGTCAAATACCGAAAAAAGAATCTATCCCATTTGCAATGCCTATAGCTATTTTATTTTGGTAATCCTCGGTCGCCATCAATGCATCTTCCTCTGGATTTGTCATATAACCCATTTCAACAATTGTAACTGGAGTCTGGCACCAGTTAATTCCACTCATTGTATCCGTTTCCCAAACTCTTTCTTTATTACAGCCTGTAGATAAAACCAGTTCATCAAGAACTGCAGTTGACAGATTTTTGCTCTGTTGATATAGAGAGGCATTATACGGATTATTAGGTGTTTGGCATATTGTCATAGCGCCATTTGCAGACGTATTTTCTGAACCATTTGCATGAATCCTTATGAATGCATCGGCATTAGCATTATTTGCTATTTCTGCTCGTTCCGCATTACTGATATCTACATTATTTGTAGTTCTAATCATAATAACCTCATACCCCCTTAGTTCAAGTTCAGCCTGAAGCTTGAGGGCAACGGCGAGATCTAACTCATATTCATTGAGTCCACTTGTTCGGCCGTATGTACCACTGGCGACTTTTGCTTTCGTTTCTGAGGCACCTGGTCCGACAGGCTCCTGTTCACTGTTCCCTTTTGCTTGATGCCCAGGATCGACGGCAACAAGATATCCATTTTGCCCATCTATCTTGTCTCGTAAATATAGACTTGAAATATAATACACCTTTGAGTCGAGTAGAACAGCACACCATTCATCGCCTTTTTCTGTTACTTCCACGATTTCGTGTGAACTCAAAGTGCGGTAGATTGGACTGTCCATAGTAGGAGCCTCTCGGACATTTACAGAGGAAATAGTATACATTTCGCCAATAACCTGTGGTATTACTTGTTCTGCTTCTTGAAAATTTTCTTCTTCCGTTTGATTCTCGATTTGCTCTTTATCTACACTTTCATTTGTATTAATCTCTATTGTGTCAGACGTGGCTACGTGGTTATCTTCGCTAGAGTTGCATGCCGTTATACAGCACAACAACACAACGGATAATAATATGGTAATAATTCGTTTCATATAAACTCCTTAATGGTATCCTTGTTCTGTTTCATACGCAACAATTAAATCACGGTTTGCGACCTCATACTGATTTAACATGGATTCCTGAAAGTCATCTGGTTCAATTGTTGGATGATACCAATCAAATGAATTAAAATAGTTTTGTAGTTCTTCGTCAAGAAACATTCTTCCATGTCTAGCATATATTTCATTTCTTGCAAGACGACACTCCTCAACCGTTAACCCAACAAGATCTTCTCTTGTTAAGTATTCAGAATCACTTGTCGGTAATACATATTCACTAGATTCAGTTTCTTGTAAAGATATATCTGTTTCCGGCTCAACACTGTTATCTTGCACTTCTTCGCTATTATTATCATCTACTGTATCACTTGAAGAGTTATAATCATAATCGTTATATCCGTCATCATAATTATCATTTTGAGTGACGTAATCTTGACTGTTATTATTACTGGTGGTATTGTCTTTTGATCCAATGGATGAAAGTGCTATAAAAGCAACAAAAACTATTATAACTACAGCGAGACATAACCCAAGTACAAATAGGTGGACATTTGGAGCCCCTCCTTTTGGCTTTGAGGCCACTGGTTGATGTTGGGTTGATGATGCTGAGGCCCTAGTATTTCTTGTGTTGCTATCATCAGTAAGTGTTTGCCTGTTAGGTGGATCGAATTTTGGACTTTGATTATTTCGTTGCTTTTGCGTTTGCTTAAGCGGAGTCCCACAGTGTTTACAAAACATAGCCCCTTCTGGAATCTCCTTCCCGCAATGTGGGCAGGTGTTCATACTTTCTTTTTGTAAAACATCCAATTTTTCTCCACACTGCTTACAGAATTTTGCGCTATCGTCATTGACGAAGTTACACCTTGGACAACTTTTCATTTTTCAAATCCTCCTCTTTGATAAAATCAGAACGCAAACTCCATGATCTTTGACCGCTAGAGTACGTCAACTCGCCATTAATTAATACCTCGAATAATTTACACCTAATTTCTGTAATGCAGCAATCCGGTCATCGTTGCTTGGGTGGGTGTTATATAATGCATCTAAAAATCCATCATGAGGAATATCGCATAATTGGTGATCAAGGGCATAAGCCAATTCGTATCCAAATCCAATTTTGGCTGCATATTCGTCAGCCACAAATTCATTCTGCCGCATGGACCACATGAGAAACAATTTGCAAAATTTAACCCAAAGCCATGTTATCCCATAAGAGATTCCTGCGAATATAGCTGTTATTATTCCCATGATTCTACTTTTGACAGCCCATGAAAAAAGACCCATTATTGCTGTAATAATCCAACAGAAAACTTTTATGATTAAAATACATCCAGTAATAAACACATTACCTCCTCCAATTAGAAGCTGAATTACAGTGTGTCCATATACCAAATGTCCTACCTCATGCGCAATAACAGCCATGACATACTCATCGGGGAGATTAAGAAGGCCGCTAGTGATGGCAATGGTGTGCTTCCCAATAGCAAAAGCGTTGGGTGAATCATTATGGATTATTTTTACGTTCACTCGATCCAGATTATATACCGAGTTCTTCTTTGCAGCATCCAATACGACTTCGACCAGTGGAATGACGAGGATTTTAATATCAGTCCTTCTTATATTTTCGGCGCCTATAATAATGCAAAGAAACCATTCTCCAATTGGCGATAAACTAATAACCACAATAATAATGTAGAAGATGATTAAGTAACCCGTCTCGGTAGTTTCTCCCATAAAAGAATAAATAAAGCATATATTTAAAAGGAAGAATATCAGAGTCCCCAAGTTTGATATACGAAATATACGTCCGAGTCTATGCCATATATCCATTTGTTTTACAAAGAGATTTAATCGGTAAAAGTAAAGAAATCTCTGTTCCTTTCTTTAAAGATTTGGAATACATCATCTAATATTTGCTGGCTTTCAACTGAGATATAGTTTTCGCTATCGTCGGATAACGATTCTACTTGAAGAATAACCACCTCATCAGCGTTTTCATCCTCTGGCAGCAAAACTACATATTCACGGCTCCTATATGATATTAAATCCAGAAATTCAAAATAAAATGTATTCCCATTGTCATCGGTCAGTTCAATCCTATTATCCTCGTTGGCGTTCTGGTTTGAAGTACTGGGAGCCACAATTGTTGGCGAACCACAATACTTACAAAAATTAGAGTTATCATTGATTTCTTTCCCACATATAACACATCGCATTTTATTTTTCTCCATTTACTAAATGTAGAGTTTATTGAGCAATAGCGGCTTTAAAAATAAACGGTTGATCCAATTTTTTGAATAATTGTTTTGTACTGCTCCTCTGAATACAGTTGTTTTGCAATGGTTGAAAGCTGTAAATAATCATTTGTTGTATTATCGACAATACGTTCAACCATTTGTTCGTATTTATTTTCATCAGAAAGAAATTGTTTGTGATCTTCTATTGTTAATGCTTCTACAGTGAGATAATTAATACCAAATATTTCGCTTATCTGTTCAGGAGAATATACTTTTATCTCGTTGTTGATTGCGTTTATTGCAATCATCCTTTTTAATGTTATACTTTCATTTGTAGATTTCCAAAATAAAAAGCCAACATACATAATGCCGTCTGAAACAAAGAGAACTGGTATATCCCTATACCAATTGTCTGGTATATCTCCAATAATCGATGAATTAAATAATGCTTGTTTACAATCGTTGTAAGACATAATTTTTCTCCTATCGAATTATATTTGTCGTAACATTTGCTGGCGCACCAGTGAGCGATTCATAAAGATCCCTAGCTGATATAGTCCCCATCTCACCCCGACCAGTATCATTATAGATGAATGTTGATCCATCTCTAGTTACACTTAAAAGTGATATTGCATGTCCGCCTCTTTGTGAGCCACCCCAAAATCTTGACACTTCTACGCTTAAAATAACACCATGTCCAGTTGCAACTGCATTTGCAAGCCGTCTCATGGTTCTCGGCCCATTGGTAGATATTGGAATATTCGTTATGGGAAGCCCTTGTTGCTCCAAAAACTCTTGTCGTATATTTGCTGAAGTTGCTCCTCTATCACCACGATCAGCACTGAAAAGATCCATAATATAAACCATCTCATTGGAGGCTAGCATAGCTCTGGAAATGATTCCGTTTTCAGTCATTGAAACCCCAGCCATAGTTAATAAATTTGCGCATTGACATAATCCACATGTACCATCCATAGCATAATTACTTCTTCCCTGCTGTTGTATTAATTGGCTGTTTGTCCCAATCGGGTCATCGTATACCATCATCCTTTGCCCCTTAAGTTTGATTTCTTGGAATCCATATCTGGTCTGGTTCAAAGACTTTGGAACGTCTGAAGCCGCGTTAACTCCATTTACCCCAGTGGCTAAAGCATTAGTTGCGATTTGGTCGAAATTTGGTCTTGCTCTATAAGCATATTGCCCACCATTTATACGATTGAGAAGGTCCGATTGGTAAATAACTCTGTATCGGGACAATATAGCTGATATTACATTGCTGTCAGTAACACCACGTTGTTTAAGGGCTTCTTCATATGTTCCTAATAGATCTTCGATTTTACCAATTTCCTCTTGAAAGCTAACGGTTTTTTCTGCTTTAATTTTCGCAATTGCCTTTGCATTTAAATCAGATTGATGTGCCCTTGATGAACAGTCTGTTTTCCCAAGATCAATATTTTCATATTCATTTATGATGGCATAAATCGAATCTAAATAGTTGCCTGCACCAGAGACTATTCTATATATTTGCTGTAAATCAGCAACGCAGTTTTTTGCTATATCTTCCAAACTTCTATAATTCTTATCATCCCAATTGTTCTTGGCAAATTGTAATTTTTCCGTCATACGGTTTACCAATCTATTGATACTATATTTCGTATCTGCCACCACGCTTTTTAATCGAACAATTTCATCTAATGACGCATTGATTGTCCCCATAATAACAACTCCTTATGCAGTTTTTGCTCCATTATCCCACCACCAAAAAGGCGGTGAGGTTTTAAAAGTGGTCGCTGTAGGTCTCGGTTATTCAATTTGCGAATGATTTTTTCGCTGTAGGTTATCAAAATAAGCAGTTAAGCTTTCAGGCGAAGGAGAAATATAAGGCTTAAGCTGGAATGTATCTCTTACCCCATCAGTGTAGTAAACGAGATTGTTATTTAAGCTTGCAACGGAAACACCATCTATAAGATTATCGGCATCATTATTACTTAGCGAGAAAACGACTCGCTCAGGGAATTTTGCCAACACGTTTTCTCCGAATCTCATTGTCTCTTTTACTGTCTGGTAATCAGATGAAGATACGACAAAATGGATTCCAAATCCAGATCCATCTTCGATCATTTTTAATATCTTCTCATTTGAATATCCTTCGGCCTCTGTGCTCTTTTTGATTAATGTACTAGCCTTTTTCGTATTTCTCGCTGCTACTACACTGTTAAATGCAGCAAAAATATCAGTAGGATCTGCCTCTTCAGTTGTTTCAACAGATTCAGTTTCTTGCTTATCTTCCACTTCGTCAACAGTAATATATTCTTTTTCAGAAACTCTTTCTCCTTTAAACATAGATTTAATAACGTCAAGATACTGCAAATTTTTTATGATGACACATATAATGCCTTTGTCATTTTTCCTTTTTCTTTCTTGATATATTTCGTAAATATCATGGACAAATTGAATGATATCAGCCCTAGTTTCTGCTATATGCAGGCGTCCCGTTGTATCTTGAATTACTTGACTCAGCCCAAAAGAGGGTTTATCATCAACCAACACGTCTCCATCAATCATATAGATTGTTGTATTATGATTAAGTGCTGCCGAAATCAGATAGTTATTTATGACGTTATCTGTCATCTGTTGATTTGTACCGCAAATCAACAAATTGTGCTTCTTTTTACGGTCTAATTCCATAGTTAGAGGCGGCGCTACCTTGATCTTCTCCCCCACATGTATTACAACCGGTAGCGACAAAGTAAATCCATAATTATTTAAATTAAGATATTCAAGGAATTCTGTTGTTCTGCTTCCCTCAAAGATTTCTGTAATACATGGAACATCAACAAATTGTTCGCTTATTATTTTCAAATAAGCATTTTTCATCTGATTGTTACAAAATGCAACTCTGAGTCCTATATTACCGAGCTGAAGGTCGGTGTCATTATCTTCTGGCACCTCTGTGTAGTCTTCGTTGAGAACTGCTGTTCCTTTTGGCCCCATCATCTTTTTCTTGGCGTCATCGCAATATAAGTCTGAGAACAGATAGCGAGTATCTGCATCGCCGCACTTAAGTCCTATTCTAATACGCATCTGCTCAATTGTTCCCCTATCCAGAGTGAGAGAACTAATAATATTTGTTGATTGCGTTGCCATAGTAAGATGAATTCCGTATGCACGACCTTCTGTGACGATTCTTTTTGCTAAATTGGCACAGTTCATTGCAACCTTTCTGTTCGTCGCATCATTAAACAAAATCTGGAATTCATCCATGATAATGAGGATTCGTGGCATAGCTAGTCCAGTCCCATCAATATAATCTTGGATTTTGGTATATCCGCCGGCTTCTTTAAAAGTATTAGAGCGTTCTTCCATCTCCTGAACAAGATTTTCTAGGATGCTTTCACCAAACTCTTGCATTGCGTCCAGAGCAATCAAGTTTATATGCGGTAACCTTTGTGATTCATAAATTTTGAATTCAGTCCCGCCTTTGAAATCCATGAGGTATAGATGAAGTTGATCTGGAGAATAATTCAACATGCTGCTCATGATGATTGTATGAAGCAACGTTGATTTTCCCCCGCCAGTTCCTCCACCTATTAGGCAGTGGTGGGATGTACCTTCGCCGTATGATAAGCTTATAGTTGCATCCTCGTCTCCAATACCAATCGGAATTTTCAGGTGGGTTGCTGAACTCATGCTGAATAAATCTTCCGGCAGTATATCGTCAAAGGAAATCCCTCTATGTTTTATAATATTAGCCGCATTCGCATATTCTTTGACAAAAGCAGCAATTTCACTGCTCTCTTTTTGTTCGGGAATCGATATTGGAAGGCCAAATGGTAGTAATTCATATGTTCCGTCTTTGAAGTCCACGGAAATGCAGTATTTTGCAATTTGCTCCAGTCTCTCATCAATAGTTTCATATCGGGTAAATTGAGCATCTGGATCGTGGCATATAATACAATAAATGCCGCAATTACTTCCGTTTCTAAGGATACTGGTCAGCATATCTACACACTTAGAATCGAGTCCACGTGGAAAGTCATATAATATTACCAGATTGATTGCCTCTGATCTCCTTGGAGTATTTTTATTATATTCAAGTATGTTGTCATATTTTGCCCCAAGCTTATTTTGAGTGAAATCATCAATATGCTCGTTAAGTTCACGCAGCATTTCATATACCTTGTCCTGATTGGTTATGATAGTAAACAATTCTGGGAGAGCTTTCCGTAAATCGGAAAAAGGTTTCGTGCTACTTCTATTTTCAACGTCTACTATTTTAAAATTGATTTTTGTAACCGGCAGGAAGGACAATAATGTCCACATAATATGATGTGTAAATATACGGCTTTCCTCTGCTGTTTTTTCCGGACTGTTTAACAATACGTTAAACGGATTATTTAAATCCAAATTGATTGGAAAATTGAGCTGACTAAGTAACTCAATATCTCCTTTATGCCCGAATGCCTTTCGTATTTTATCCGGATTAATGCATTCTGAAAAAATATCAAATGGATAAAGGACTGTCCCAAGCGTAATATTGGAAGGAAAAACGTCTTCAATATCAGGGACTTTAAAGTAATTGTTTTCATAGTCATCAAGCATTGCACCTATAATACGGATACACTCTTCTAGTTCAGTTTCGTCTTTAGCGTCAACAAGACGCTTAAGTAAGGGAGAAAATGCAATCCCACGATTTTTTATTCCTTCGTAGAGCAGCATGTACTTGCCAAAGAATTTATTAAATTGACTCTTTTCAGGCATGGATAAGTATAACAGTGGCATCCCTCTCATAATGAATGCTCCATCAGCGTATTGGATTGTGGATGTAAGTCCTTCTATTGCTTTTAACCCTTTGGAAAACTCATCCTGACGGCCGCTTATTGTAGCAGTAGGCGAAGCGATAATCAAGGTGTATATGCCACACCGGCTACCATTTCTAAGTATGTTTCTAAGTCCTGCAAAACTCTGATCGTCAAAATTTTTAGGGAAATCATATAAAACAAGCACTTCTGGCGTAGCATCAAACTTTTTCGTTTGTTTTGCATAATCGTAAATGTTATCATATGTAGTCCCTAATTTATCCTGAAGGATTTCTTCTACCCGTTGATTCAAGGAATTGAATTTTTCAGAAATCTCTTCCCTGGATATGTATATCTTTTCCCCAAAAAGTCCCGGCAACTTTTTCTTAGCGTCAAAGAAAGGTGCAACACTATTGCCACGGTTTTCTGGATCGAAAATAGAAAATGTCAACTTCGCAATCGGACAAGTGGAAAGATATCCGAACATGTAAGCATGAGAAAATAATTTTCCGGCTGAATGATCAACTGTATTATCTATTACAAGCCATGCTGGTGCATTTTGTTCGCTCATAACCAAAGGAAGGCGGATATTGTTGCCAAACAGAATGGGAGCACACTTGTCCTTGATTAAAGATACTACAATCCCAGATTGGACAAAAAAATCAACAGGATAATCAACGAAGCACATATATAAAGTTTTATTTAAAATGCTTACACTATTGTTTACTTTAAAAAAATTCTCATTGTAGTCGGAAATTTGCTGTGCCATAGCCTCCACGAAGTCATCTGGTAAAAGAGAATCAAGTTCATCCCAAATGCGGTTGGATAACGCATCAAGAGTCCCTCTGTATTGATTTTCATACCGATCTTTTTCTGCCTGATTTGAATTTAATAAATTCTTCCTATTAGAAAAGTAGGTGTCTTTTAGGGCTGCTAACTCCTCATTTGCAATAGCTGGTAGTTCAGTTTCAATTTCTTTTACAAAGGCACGTATCGTATTAAGCAGGACAATTAGTTCCTCATAATCTTTTTTTCTTTTGCTTGAGAAAAGATAATTGAGTCCATTAATTAAAGCTGGCAGAATATCCTCAGAGTATTTTTTTGATATAATTGAATACTGAGCTTTGATTTCGTCTAAAACTGAGAAATAGTCTGTTGCTTCATCGAATTGATTGCTAATTGTTTCAGCAAGTTCCGTTTGCTTTTTTTTCTTAGTCTTTACATAGTATTTGTCTACTTGAGTCAGTTTTAAGTCAAGACTTTCGACATCAGAAAGTATTTTGCGTGCGTCTGCTATTGTTTGATTAGAACGGGATGTAATAGCATTGCAGTTTCTTTTATAGCTGCTTTCGAGTTGATTTAACGACGCATTATGACGCGAACTCATAGACTTTTTATTTTGTTCATAAGATGCTCGTGTGTTATTAATGGACGTTTCAGCACGATCGGCAAAAGAATTAATTTCGCCAATTAGTTGAAATATCTCCAATTGAGTCATAATTTCCATGCTCTATTTCCTCCCAAAGAAGCCAAACTAATGCTTAGTCGTCGTTTTCCTCAATCTCGTACTTGCATATTCCTTCACATTGTTTACCAAAGCCTACTTTCAATGATGTTGTTACCTGTAGTGGATAGCTGAAGATCTCAACCATTTCTCCCCCAATTTCAGGGTCAGAAGTATTACAGATAAGTGTATATTGTGTAAGGTTATTTAAGAGTCTTGGTCTATAATTTTCTGTATTGCTGTTTAGGATATCTATAATCAATTTGATTCCTATACTTGTGATGAAGTTGATATCAACAGAGATCCCTGGCTCAAACTTAACACCTTCAATATTCTCTTGATTTGAATACACATGATGATTGGCTTCTGCGCGTGCAGATAAATTTGATCCATATCCTAAAGCGCACTCATAGCATGGCATCCCTTTCCCTGGTATATGGTAAAATATTTCACCAGCATAAGCTCTTTCCCAAAATCCAATTGACACAAAGGATGCTTTGTAGTAGATGCTAATCCGGTTCGAATATACATCTGCGGTTCTGTTGTCGGCACATCCAACAAAAACTGTTTCCCCTGGGACGCAGAAATCATCTAATATTTCTTTTGGGATATTTTGTATTACACCATCAAATTTTTTAATATTAGCTTTTGGGTTTATGTTTCTTATCTTTCTGGACAAGGCGTTGACCTTTAAGTCTCCAACATCTTCTATTCCGCATTGGTGCCGACACAGATTGTGATATTCCAAAGTGTCTGGATCTGCAAGCACAAAATTGCCTACTCCTGCTCTAGCTAATTCCATCGCTACCAAACTGCCAACAGAACCGCAACCTAGTATAACGACTCTTTTGGTATTCATTACAGGTGTTTCGAGGATACCTTTGTTTCTAGAAAAAATATCTTGATACAGTTCATATACTTCAACATTGAGTTTCTCTTTATCATAATAAAAGTCAATGGAATTTTCGTTCTTTATTCCGCAAAACCCTGGACCCAGTTCGGTCCCGGCATCAAAAATTTCTCCCAATAAATCTCCCGCATTTTGCAGTTCAACTGGATAAATATTGATAATTTCTGTATCTTCAAAATATTTCCCATATATTTTTCCCAAAGCCGCATTAACCATTTGTTCTTTAGAAATAAAAACAGTTTTTTTGATTTCTTCCCCAAAAAAATTCTTCATTGGTTCTCCCCTCCCATTTTCGCCGATTGCTTAATTCTGTTTATGACCTGGCTCACAAAAGATTTAGGTTGCTCGTGCTTGATAACATATTCTGTATTATCCTTTTGCTCAAGATACCTTTCGTAAGCACTTTGTATAGCGTTGCTACTGTATTTAAAGCATTTTTCTCGAATTGAAAATATGATCGTATCTGATTCTTTTAGTTTTTTAAAATAGATTTTTATAGTGTCATCAGCTTGGTCGCCAAGACAGACATAATGTCCTTGCATCGAAACTGTCAATGTGATTCCGCATTCTTCAATCATATAATCAATGTCTTCGATCATTGTGTTAATAAGAAAATCCGTATCGTTTTTTTCGTCATTACCGCTTTCTCCAATCTCTGCTTCTTCAATTTTATACTTTTTTAAATATGGATAGACCACTTTCAAAAATGTACGTAAAGACATATGCGATTGCGGTTTTGTTTCTTGAGCACCAAGCGATTTGAGCATGGTTGATTCTAACTTTTCTTTTGATTTGTAAGCTAAAAGCTCATTAGGAATAAGTTCATCTCCAACCTCATAATCAATAACTTTGTATTTACATGGCTGTTCGACATGATAAACTGTAAGCCGAAATAACGGATCCAGGTTGACCAAAGCCGAAATTGCACCTTCTTGTCTCATACTTGCATATTTGCTATTCGTCTCATCGTCAGTTGAAGAAAACTGATCAAATGAACCTGGATGTCGATGCCATAATCCGATAAGGGTTAGTCGTTCATCATATAGATTGGCGATTTTGTTGATGAGATGCTGAGTATATGCTTTGTCATACTCAAAATAAGCAACTTGAAATATGGATTTTGGGCCGGGATCAATAGCTTCAATGACATACCAACGATCATGATCGACAGCACCAAGAAAAAGCCCTCCTGTTTCTGTTTTAACTTTTTCGGCTGTTTCTGCTAAGATTGCTGTATACGCTCTATTTGATAAAATGACTTTCATTTCCTGCACGCTCCTGACTGAGTGTCTAATTATATGCGAAATGCGCCATGAACATAGAACCAATGTTCAAGGCGCATTTTATTTGATCTCATTGTTTGCGTTATTTTTATTGCCTATAGTTTATAAAATGGGGCGAACAACAATAAATGCAAACCTTTCATTCCAACACAACCTTGACTCCTACGCGAATTTAATTGGATTAGCCATCGCAAGCACTTATAAAGTTCTTATATTGCGATACTGCAGATTCCGCTCATTGAATTAATCATAGAGTTAATAGTTGCCTTCGAGGGCTACATCATCGCCAATTTCTCCATTCAACCACATTTCGCATAAGACGATCCATTTGCATGCCCAACTTAGAGCAGACGCAGCAGATGTTGACCGGCTCTGCCCTGTTTTAAAATACTTAGGGTCTGCTGAGCAAATAAAGTATTCTTCATTCCTACCGAAATTGTCTCGATAAATGTGTGGAAGGCCAAGTCCAAAACCATGCTTATAAGCATTTTCCGGTGTTTTATAAACGTTCATAATTAACGGCCACATTTGTTCGGCAAGTGTTTTTAGCCTCGGCTGAACTGGAAGGATTTGTATAGAACCACCATATTCAGACTGCCCTGCATGAGGGTGATTATTCTTATAGATAAGCATTAAATCCCAAACCATTCCGCCTTCACCTGTGGGCTGTACTTTCCCTCTCCAATAAAGCCGTCCGGAACCATCTTGCAGCTGATTTATCTGAAAGGACGGAAAATATTTTCTCATAGCCATAACCTCAGCTTTATACAGCTCTGGGTCATTTTGATACCAGTAGTATGCCATTGAAATATCCTCCTTCTATTATGCAAGCTTTCCATCGGGCACCTGAATGGAAGACATTCCTTGATCGGGTGCATCTTCTTTCTTTGCTACTTCTCCCGACGGAGCCACAACCACTGTATCCCCTTGCCGAAGGGCTTCTGCTAATGCACGACGACGAGCTGCAATTACATCATTATTATTGTTATCCATAATGCTCCTCCTATTGTAGATAAAAAATGTCATTTATGCTGCTTGCGGGAAATCTCTGATGATTTCTCCGTTTTCAGCGATTCTAGTAACACACTGGCTCATATAAGCTTCCGCTTTTTCTTCACCTTGATCTCTAACCATTTGTGCGTATGAGTTGTTATAAAGCTGGCTACCCTCTTTCATAAGAGTTTCCAAATCAACCCCTCGATTTTGCTGCCTAATCATCGTGTATTCCATGTATTCCTTAATCTGCTCAAGGAATTTACTGTCGGACTCTATAAAACCTGAGGTCTTTTTTATATATGTAATGTACTGTATTGTCTGAGATATAGTAATACCAATACATTTGAACACAATGACAATGAGATTAACAATAATCGATAATATTGTTAATATTCCAAATTGTCCATTGAAAGCAATTTTGATACAATCCCAAGCTAAGGATAAGAATGCCTTCAGTGCTCTAAGGAAAACCCCACCAACGCATGCCATGATAAGACCTGCTAAAAAACCGCTTCCAATATCACCGGATTCAATGCCGGCGCCCATACCCCAAATAAAACCGATAACCATACCTACAATTTGTAAGATAAATTGTGTCTTGATTTTATTTAAGTTGGCTGTTAATTGGGCAACATTATCTGCCACTAATTGCTGTGTACAATCATAGCAAAGGTACTTCCCGGAATATTCTCCTGCAGAAACCCCGTAAGAATCACAACAATCTTCACAAAGTGGTTTTCCGCACCTCGCACATTGTCCGACAGCGGGTTCATCTTTGTGATAGTAACAAGACGGACCATCAAAATGTGGTGTCGGAGGTGGAGTAAAGCTTGGAATACCATTGTCCGGCGCTTTAAATGTTGGTATATCATCTCCTGGTGCTTTAAAAGACGGAATGTCTATATCTGCACTCGAAGCAGTAGTTGTATTATTTTGGACATCTTGTCCCGGTGGAGTAAACACCGGCATATCTACACTCGTTTGCTCTGAAGTTGGTGTATTGTTTGATGTCGCGGAATTATTCACTGTTGCGCTACCGGCGACTTTTGCCCCACAGAATGGGCAAAAACTACTATCATTGTCTATTTGCTTACCGCAAGATATACAAAACATTGTTTCCTCCCTCATTATGAAAATCTTTTTGATGTGTATTCATCCATAAGTTGCGCAAGCCTTTCGAGTTTTGGAAGGGCTGCTTTTAACGAATCGACAGGTGATTCTATCATGCGGGCTACTTTGCTCATCGCAAGATTGAACTCTGAAGCCTTTTCGTCATCCCAACCACCAGTTGCTTGCATGCCACTTCGAATACCATCACTCATGTGTTCCAGATCTTTAATCGTCTGAGAAATATCCTTTTTCATTTCGCGCACAGTCTGAGAGTCTCCCTTAATTGCCATTTAAATTCACCTCCTGCTTAGAAAACATCCTCTGCTTCATCCATGATCCGCAACATATCATTAAGTGTATTCATAGAGTCTTCAATGTCTGGAATTGGTTCTTTTAAAGCAGCGATGCACTCTTCGACTATGCCACCTAGTTTCGCGTAATTTTCATCTTTCCATCCACTACCAGCATTTTGATAACTTTGCTGCAGTGAGGCAGCAGTGGATTGTAATTCATGAATACAAGTTTTACAGACGGCAATGCCAGACTGTAACCCATTACGTTCAACTGATATTCCATTTGCCATTCATACCTCTCCTTTCCTTTTTTATATGAAATGCATTCAATCTTAGAATACGGATTCCATATCCTCAACAAGTTTGATGCACTCCTCCACCACTTTTGTCTTTTGGTCAGCTGATTCGATAGATGAATTCTCAAAGTTTTGCACAGATGCTATGTATGATTCAAAATCAGCCTGAACATTGCGATAAGCAATATTTAATCTATCGAGTTTTTCTTTCGCTTTGTTAAGCGTCCTTTTAACTTCAGACAATTTTGCCTCATATTCATTTTTTCTTGTTGAATATTCGTTGATTTTTACGTGTAATTGCTCTTTTTCTTCCTCGCTGTTTCTGATTTTTAATTCTACTTCTTGGATAACAGATTGTATTCCACTTAATTGAGATTGTACAGCGTTAATTTGTTGTTGGATTTGTTGTTTTTCCTCATCAGATTCAGCATTTGATAATTGTGTCTTTAGGGCAACAAGCCGATTTTTCAGCTGAGCTTGTTGCGCATACAGATAATTAAGTTGGTTATTTAATACAGGTAGAGATTTTTCTATCTGTTGTAGTTGATATTGTGAAGAACTTATATTTTGTTCCATTTCATTTACCATTTGACTGAATTGAGCCTGCTGTTTTTCAAGTGAAGCAATTTGGTCTTTTGCTTTGGATATTTGCCATGCACAATTCTGTAAACAATCCTGACTTTGCTTGCTTGCAAAAATTCCAATTCCGCTTATGTCCGAGCGAAATGTAATAAGCGCATTTTTTACTGTCTGTAACCCTTCTGATGAAACATCCATACCCACTCCCCCCTCTTGTTAAAATACAGAATCTTATTCATTGTCTGCTATGTTGTAAAACCGATTAATTGTTTCACACAACTGATCCCCAGTAACGATTACATTCTTTGCTTGAGAAGCAATTTTCGAAATTCCGGACATCAAATCGGAAAACTGAGGGTCTTTCCATAAAGATCCCGCTGATTGGATGCTTGCACTTAGTTTCTGCACATGACTTTGAAACTTATCAACATCTGCTTCTATCTGTTGAGAATATGTATTCATCCGTTTTCCCCCTGCTCCAATATTGGTAGTGTCAAAACTATCTTCTTTTTTTATTGTAAAAATTGCGTTTTACCTTGATTTTTCAAAGGTTTACAAATAAATAGAGCATTAATCTCCCTTTTTGTAGTATAATGTCAATCGCCCAACCAACCTTATACAAAAGGAGCAAATGCTCATGGATATTATACTTTATCTACTCACCATCATTCAATACCTTTATCAGATGAGTTGCCGGTTATTAAATTTTATCTGCAGATACCTCTCTCAAGCAGCGGGCATTTGATGATTCGCATTCCCAGAAATACAAGATTGATGAACTTCCTTCGATTGCAGATTTCCGTCAGGACTGGACTTATAAGGAACTGACCCCTCACTTTGAAAAACGTTACGGCAAGAAAATCCGTTCCATCAAACGTCAGTCCGAATGCGGCATCCCCGAAGGCTGTTCCTGTGCCCGTTGTCAGGCTCCAAAACCATATCTTTACAAGAACAACGGTTCCAAAGGACAGCTTTCCTGCAAAATCTGTGACGCGAAATTCTCCCAGCAGGATAAAGCTGTTCTTCCACCAATTTGATGATAAGTTCCGCTTTAATATTACTCAGGTTATCAGGCTTATTAACGATAATGAAGGTTCCAGTATCTTAAAAAATGCCGACAATATGCCTGGCAAATGGCAACTGCTCATCTTCCTTGGACAACAGACAATCCTACAGGTGCAGAAATCTCAAGCAGGAGGAGAAGTCTGCTCCTGGATTCAGAGCCGGAGATAACAACTCAGCCATCCCGGAGGGATTAACCCTTGATGGCACACAAAGGCAATGCTACAATGCTATGACCCAGACGGAGAAACCAGCCTGTTCCTGAATTCTTCGCCGTCGATAAGATGTTCAAAGCATTGCTTTTGTGTGCTGTCAAGGGTAGCGCAAGCTACCATCAAACATCATATCTGCGATTTTCAAGTTTTAATCTAAGCTATTTCTTAGGCTCCATTTTTTCATAACTCATTTGACACTACTTGCTTACTATACACACAATATCGGAATTGCGTTTAAAAATCAAGATTTCCACACAAAAATATCCTGTCCAATCTTCCGTCCACAAATGGATCACACGATCGTGTAATATTTTTTCATTTCTTTTGCCTTTTTTCAGGATGTCGATTATAATAAAAAATATGAACATTTTATAGTACGAAAGTAGGAGGTATGTCATGCGGAAATCAAGAACAATGCTTGCTGTTTTCTGCGTTTTTCTTATGCTGTGCTGTCTGCCCGGATGCCGGAAAACATCCGCATCAGAAAGCGCTTCCGTTGACGACAGCGCCACGGCAGAATCAGCAGGCGGAACCCGTGACAATACGCCTCAGGTTCTGAACCCGGAAGCCCCCGGTACCTCCGTGATCGGCAATGACCTGATCGAGATCGATCTCTCCAATACAACGGAAGGATATGTGGGCGCCAGATACTCCGGTTCCGCTTCCAGAATTAAAATCTTTGTCATCACACCGGACAGCACCAAATACACCTACGACCTGACCGCTTCCGACGACTGGGCGTTTCTTCCCCTGACCGGGGGAGACGGGACTTACCAGATCGAGGTCTACGAAAACATCCAGGGTACTTCTTATTCTACCCTGTTCAAGGAACCTGACATTTCTGTGACGCTGACCGACGAGTTTCGCCCATTTCTCTATCCGAACCAGTACACATGGTTTACCGCCGACAGCAAAACGGTGAAAAAAGCCGGGGAGCTTGCTAACGGCGCCGGCAGCGCCCTGGATGTCATCACGGAAGTATATGATTTTACGATCCAAAACATTGTCTACGATGAGGACAAGGCAAAAGACGCAGAATCCGGAAAACTCGCCGGTTATCTTCCGGATGTGGACCGTACGCTGGACACAAAAAAAGGGATCTGTTTCGACTATGCCGCCCTCATGACGGCGATGCTCCGCAGCCAGGGGATCCCCACCAAACTGGAAATCGGCTATTCCGGCGAGGCTTATCACGCCTGGATCAGTACCTGGATCGATGAGATCGGCTGGGTGGACAACGTCATAGAATTTGACGGAACATCCTGGACTTTGATGGATCCCACTCTGGCGGCAAACAACAGCGCCAAGGCTGTAAAAAAATATGTCGGCGACGGTTCCAATTACACCGTCAAATATTCCCGATAACCTATGAAAGGAGTCACGCCAATGGCAAAACAAGTGCAGAAAAATACGCTTTCCAACGCGGAAGCCGCCTCCTTCTGTTCCCAGATGGGAATGATCCTTCACGCCGGCATTTCCGCCATCGAAGGGATTACGATCATGAAAGAGGACGCAGCCTCCCCGCAGGAAGCGGCAATCCTGGAATCCATTTACGACGAATTCATGAAAACCGGAAATTTTTACGAAGCGCTGAAAAGCTCCGGTGTTTTCCCTTCTTATCTTCTGAACATGGTACGGCTCGGCGAACAGTCCGGCCGTCTGGATGAAGTCATGCATGCGCTGGCGGCATATTACGAACGGGAAGCCAATATTGCCGGCGCAATCCGCCATGCCGTCACTTATCCGATGATCATGGTAGTCATGATGCTGTTTATCATTCTTCTTTTATTGACCCGGGTACTCCCGGTCTTCCATCAGGTATTCCATCAGTTCGGAACCGGCGTCACCGGAATTTCCAAGACCCTGATGGACATCGGAACGGCAATGAACCGGTATTCCGTCGTATTTGTCGTACTGTTTCTGCTCCTTGCCGCCGCTTTTCTGTTCTTTTCCAGAACCACGAAGGGCCGGGAACTGTTTCTGAAAGCAGCGTCAAAGCTCCGCCTTTCCCATGGAATCAGCGACAAGACTGCAGCCTGCCGTTTTGCGGGAGGCATGGCTCTGACCCTCCGCAGCGGTCTGACCACCGAGGAAAGCCTTGCGATGGCAGGAAGTTTAAGCGAAAACCCGGTATTTCAGGAAAAGCTGGACAAGTGCCGCAGCCTGACAGAATCCGGTGAAGATCTTTCCTCCGCCCTGGCGGAATCGGAAATTTTCTCCGGCCTCTACGCACGGATGGTAACGGTTGGATATAAGACAGGTTCGCTTGACGAAGTAATGCAGAAGATCGCCGACCGCTACGAGGAAGAGATCGACGAGAAGATCAGCCACACCATCGGAATTCTGGAACCGACACTGGTGGCAGTCCTCTCGGTAGTGACCGGGCTGATCCTTCTGTCGGTGATGCTTCCGCTGATGGGTATTTTGAGCGGATTCTGACCGCCATCCGGAAAGGAGTTAAATTTCTATGAAACGATTTCAGATGGAGAAATCACGCCGGCAGTATTCCGGAGTCATTTCTGTTCTGCTCTTCTTCTGTATCCTGTTTTTGCTGTACACCGCCGTTCAGAGCCTGTCCGGCCGGTCTCTGAAAGAACAGGAACAGAACCTGATCCAGGCGCTGCGCCAGAGTACGATCCAGTGTTATGCAGTGGAAGGCTTTTATCCGGAGAATCTGGAATATCTTGAAGAAAATTACGGGATCCGGTATGACCACGATTCCTTCTTTGTGGACTACCAGCCGGCCGGACGGAATATCATGCCGGAGATCACCGTGATCCGCAAAGGGGAGGGACAGACCGAATGAAAACACAACGATTTCATCATGTGATCGACTTCCTGTTTGCAGCCGCTCTGTTCGGCGTGTTCCTTGTCTCCTCGGTGATGGTCATCGCCGTCGGCGCGGGAGCCTATCGGAATATCACGGAGAAAAGTCAGGAAGACTACACCCTGCGCACCTCCCTCTCTTACGTCAATGAGAAACTCCGCCAGGCGGATTCCAATGGCGCGCTGTCTGTGGGAACGGTGGGGGACAACACTGCTCTCATGCTGACTCAGGACTACGATGGTGAATCCTACACGACCTATATTTATGAATATAACGGCTCTCTGTGCGAACTGTTCACAAAATCCGATGTGCCTGCGGACCCGGATTTCGGCACGCCGCTTCTCACCCTTTCGGATTTCGGCATCGAACGTGCGGCAGACGCCCTCTACCGCGTCTCGATCACCACGGAGGATGGCATGACGTCCTCCCTGCTGCTGCATCCTTTCAGCACAAATGCAGAGTTTGACAGCGCCGAAACAGATTCCCGCAGCGCGGGCAGTGAAAGCTCCGGCGTTTCAGAAAGTGAGGTGAAGCCATGAAATCCGGTACAGGTACACAGAGACGTTCCAGCCTCTTTCTGATCGAGTTGATGATTTCCATCTTTTTCTTTGCGATCGCCAGCTCCGTATGTATCCAGCTCTTTGCCCGGGCAAAGCAGATCAGCGATGAGAGTTCGGCAAAAAATCAGGCGCTTCTACAGGCGGAAAGCGCAGCCTCCGCCTTTTATGCCGGAGACGGCACCCTGCGTCTGATCCCGGAGGTATTTCCGGAAGCAGCCTCCATGTCAGCTTCCTCTTCCGTAACCGCGGATTCTGATGCTGCCGGCTCTGATACTTCCGGTACTGACTTTTCCGAAAACTCTTCCGAAAGCTGTATGGTCTTTTTCGACAAAGACTGGAAGAACTGCGCACCCGGTCCGGAAGCGGAATGGCAGATGACCATTTCCGTTTCCCACGAAGCTGCCGGCCAGGACGCTCCTTCCTTCTCCACTGCGGAGATCCTTGTGGAAGATCCTGGCAAAGATGCTGTCCTCTATGAACTGCAGGTACAGTATCACGCGCCCGAAGCGGCTGACCCGTAACCGTTCAGCCAGCTGAACAGTTACGCTGACCCATCCGTGAAAGGAGAAAGTGATTCATGAATAAGAAAAAATATCCGGTGGTCAATATCGGAACAACTTCCATCCTGACGGTTTTCGTGATCCTCTGTATGGTCACTTTCGCGGCGCTCTCCCTGCTCACGGCAAACAGAAACGCCCGATACAACGATCAGGTACAGGAACGCACCGAAGCCTACTATCGAGCGGTCAATCAGGCGTATCAGGAAATCGCCGGCATCGACCGCACCCTTCAGGAATACTGGGCAGACGGCGCCTGGGAACAGGCAGAACCTGAGTATGCCTTCACCGTTCCCATCGACGAGACTTCCGAACTTTCCGTCCGTCTGACCACCCATGAACCGGACGGGGAGGACGCATCCCTTTATACAATTTCAGAATTTGCAGAGATTTCCACCAAAGAATGGCAGGGAGACCAATCCATGGAACTTCTTCCAAGGAATCTTGACTGAAGAATCGCAGATTTTATCTATAGATCAGGAGGTAATTGATATGAACACAAATACACCGGAACTTCTTCAGAGAATTTCCGCTCTCGGAGCTTCCGATCTCTTTATCATCGCAGGCCGTCCTCTTTCTTACCGCCTGAACGATCAGGTCGTGCAGGACGATTCGGAACGGCTTCTTCCGGACGATACCCGGCAATTGATTGAAGACATTTACCATCTTGCGGGAGAACGGGACATGGACACCCTGAACCAGACGGGAGACGATGATTTTTCCTTTGCGCTGCCCGGCATCTCACGTTTCCGTGTCAGCGCCTATAAACAGAGGGGATCTCTTGCAGCGGTCATCCGTATCATTACATTTACACTGCCCTCCCCGAAAGAAATGGGAATTCCCGACAATATCATTCAGCTTTCCGCGCTGAACAAGGGGCTTGTGCTGGTCACCGGCCCGGCAGGCAGCGGAAAATCCACCACCCTCTCCTGTATCATCGATCATATCAATCACACCCAGGAGAAACATATCATCACTCTGGAGGATCCGCTGGAATATCTCCACCGCCATGACAAAAGTATCGTCAGCCAGCGTGAGATCAACACCGATACGGAAAGCTATGTGGCGGCTCTGCGGGCGGCTCTGCGCCAGAGCCCGGATGTCATCCTGCTGGGCGAAATGCGTGATTTCGAGACGATACAGGTAGCCATGACCGCCGCCGAGACGGGACACCTTGTATTTTCCACCCTGCACACCATCGGCACGGCAAACACCATCGACCGGATCATCGATGTCTTTCCTGCCAACCAGCAGCGCCAGATCGCCGTACAGCTTTCCATGGTACTGCAGGCAGTGATCTGCCAGCAGTTGGTGCCTTCCGTTGACGGAAAACTGGTTCCGGCTTTTGAGATCATGACGATAAATCCTGCGATCCGAAATATGATCCGCGACGGAAAAGTGCCGCAAATCGATGGAATCCTCTATTCCTCCGCCAACAACGACAACTTGATGGCGATGGATACCTGCCTCGCAAAACTCTTCCGCTCCGGACAGATCACAAAAGAAACCGCACTCTCTTTCGCAGCGAATCCGGAAATGCTGGGCAGAAAAATATAACACATTCTGTTATCTGTCCGCAAGATACTGGTCGGATGGGATCACAAGATCCGCCGGTTTCATTTTCGGAAAACACTTCTGGAGGATCTCGTCAGAATAATGCTGATCCAGATACTGCTCAAAACGGTTTTGCGGCGGAAGATCCTGGCTGCGTTCGCTCATCCTGAGAAGCGCAGCCCCGGACATCAGTGTCGTCAGCAGCATAAATACCGCAAACCCCTGGGTCAGCAGCCGGCTGCTTTTTCTGGTCTTTTCCATCAGGATCCTGCGGATCATCGGATAAATCTTCCTGCACCAGCAAAGAGCCGCCAATCCCCAAAAACAGCAGAACACCAGATTCACATATCTTCCCAGGGAAAACGGCAGAGCCGAATAATCCCAGAAGGTCACATCCAGAACCTTTTCACAGAGAAAGCCGCAGGCGAATTCAAACATTCCCCCCATTATGTAACCTTTCAGAAAAATCAGTCCGGAACTGCTTTCCATATTTTCCTTCAAAAGCAGAGTAAAGAGCACTGCCCCAAGTCCCCAGACGGTACTGATCGGAAAAAACAGATTGCTGCTCCTGCTGCTGTATTCCCCAAACACAAAACAACACCAGATCGTCTCTAAAATACATCCAATCACACCGCCCGCGACAAAAATCCAGAAGATATTATAGAATGAAAATTCTTTTTGCCGCGAAGTCTCCCGTACTGTTAATTCGTATTCCATACTTCTTCCTCCCTGGCGAAACCGCCCTTTTTAAAATCTATTCGCTATTTTAGCAGATAATATTAAATTTCCTGATGGTAAAATCTTATTTTTTTCCTAATTTTTTCAACAAATCCATGATAATCTGCTACAATAGAAACTGCAAAAGCATATATTTCACAATTTGTACGAATACAAGGAGGTATCTTCATGATCTGCAAAAACTGTTTTCCCGGCGGCCTTCGAAAAGCCGTCACGTTCAGCTTTGATGACGGGGTCCGCCAGGATCTGCGGCTGATGGATCTGTTCCGCAGCCATGGTATCAAAGCAACATTCAATCTGAATTCCGGAATGTTCGACGGCGATCACACCTGGAATTATAAGAACATCGAAGTGTCACGTCTTTCCAGAGAGGAAGTGGAAGAAAATTACCGTGATTTTGAGCTTGCCGTCCATACTTCCCACCACCCGGATCTCGTAAAACTTTCCCGCGAAGGGATCATCAGCGAGGTTTACAGCGACCGCCGGAACCTGGAAGAAATCGCCGGATATCCGGTGCGGGGAATGGCATATCCCTACGGCACTTACAGCACGGAAGTGGTGGAAATTCTGCATTCTCTTGGCATCTGCTATTCCCGTACCGTAAAGAGCACACATTCCTTTGGCTTTCCGGAAGACTATCTGACCTGGCACCCCACCTGCCACTATATGGAAAAAGAGACCCCGGAACTGATCGACCGTTTTCTGTCCATGAACAGCGATAATCTGTCTCTGTTTTATCTCTGGGGACACAGTTACGAACTGGACGGAAACGACAACTGGGATCTGATGGAACAAATCTGCCGGAAATTCGGAGCCGCCGAAGACGTCTGGCGCGCTTCCAACATGGAAATCTACCTGTACATGCAGGCCCTGGACCAGCTCGTAGTATCCTGCGACCAGAAACTTCTGTACAATCCATCCGCACTGGACGTCTGGGTAACCGCCGACGACAAGATCCTGAAAATAGAAAGCGGAAAAACTGTCCGGATATAAGATAACATCAAAAATCCACACCACCATTTACAAAAATCAAAGCTCGCCAAAAGCCAGAAAGCCGCCGGGCGCAGGTGGGATGCGTGTACAGCGGGCATCTGCAGGGATGTGAGAAAATCTTAGCCTTCCGAAGTCCCGGAGGACGGGTCAGGCGAAGTGCCACACGCACTGAGCCTGAGGAGCGCTGAATCGGGAATGCATCAAGCATTCCTGATGAATCGCTCCGGTGCCCGTCCGGAGGGGCTTTGGAAGGCTTAGATTTTCCACATCCCTGCAGCCGCCCGCCGTACACGCATCCCACCTGCGCCCGGCGGCTTTCGTCCGCCTTTTCATCCGCTTTGATTTTCCTTCACCTTAAAGCATACGGAACAGAAGATTCCGCACTTTTCTCACCACCGGCGCCACGCCGCAGTCTGTTTTCTGAGTCATCAGCAGAATCGTCAATCCTTCCTTCGGACAGTTGGCGAAATAACATCCTTCCCAGCCATCCCATCCGTATTCCCCAAAACTTCCCATCGCCATGGCTCTGCCCGGCTCTGTAAGCACACGCATAAGATTTCCATAGGTATGTCCCTCCAGCGCCAGCCAGGAATCCATTCCCCGGCGCTGGCCCGGCGTCAGCGCCCCGGTGGTCAGAAACTCTACGGTGCGTTCTCCCATCAGCCGTTTTCCTTTATAAACGCCCTTCGCCATCAGCATCCCTGCAAAATGTGCGTAATCGTCAATGGTTGAGGCAAGTCCCGCGCCGCCGGACTCAAACGCATTGGGAACCGCCATATCGTTCATGATCGCCAGATTGCACCCTTTGTAAGGGATCAGCTTTTTCTCCGCATCCCACATATACGGAACGATCAGGCGGTCCTGTTTCTCCTGCGGCACATAGAAATCTGTATCCGGCATCTCCAGCGGACCAAAAAATTCTTCCCGGAGAAACTCACCAAACGTCACGCCTGTGACCGCCTCCACCACAGCGCCCAGCACATCGGCGCCGGCTGGGCAAGATCGATCTTGCCTCTCTCCACCAGCATCATGACTGCTGCCGCAGTCACCGGCTTTGTCATGGAACCTTAACTTCCTGAGTTTTTTAACCCTCAACGCTAATTGCAGTCATCATTTGTTCTCATCTGGATCATCATAATACCCGAGTTCTATGCGAACGTTTTCCATCATATATCCCAGATCATCTGATACGCCATACCCCAGAGGATCGGCAGTAGATATGAGATTTTCGAATTCTGTTTCGTGGAGGCTGAAGAAATCCGGATGCAGTTTTGCATAATTCAGAAATTTTTCAGCTGAGGATTCAAGGCTGTTGTAAAATTTTTCCCCATAGTCACCGTATGCTGCACTAAGTTCTGCGGCTTCGGCAGCAAAAGCCAGATGCATCAGAGCCTTCGTTCCTTCATCTACGGTTCTGCTTAGGTAGTCATTCAGCACACCTTTGCATTCACTCAAAGAAAACTGTTCCTTCCAGAAAACCTTTTCTAATCGTTTCCGCAGACTGGCCATCAATTCATCATTGGATGCTACGTTCCAATAACTGCTTTCGATATCCTTGAAAACTTTAGAAGATTTGAATATTTCAAATAAATGCGCTTCTAATTCATCTCTGGTTAAAGATTTAATTACTTTTTTATACTGCGTTAGTGTCATCATGCTTTTTCTTCCCCTGTCCAATTGTTATGTAACGCTCAATCTTCTGACGACTTATTCCCTTGCAGGAATTCAATGACTTCTGCAAGGGTTTTCTCGCTTTCTGAGAATGCTTTCAGAAGCTGCTTGTTATCCCGCTCTTTCCGTTTCATCAGAAGCTTTTCCAATTCATCAACTGCCTTGTCGTATTTCACTTTTGTTTCGGCCACATTGATCTGAACTTTCTCTATCTTTTCTTCTAATATCACAACCCGTCTTGCCATCTTCCTGCCCTCCCACATCACAGTGTTTTCATTTGTTCGTTTGCTGCTTTTTCAAACTCCTCAACCTCAATCCTTGCCAGATCTGAACTGATTGCAGCCGCCTGTTTCTGTACATTAGATGCTGTAAGGCCGAAAGCTTTCAGGATCTCTTTTTGTCTTTCAGTAACTGCATAATCCAAACGGTATTCATTATCAGCACCTTTTAGCATCTCTATCTTTTCCAGTTCCTTTATGGCTGCAGGCACTGTCATGAAATTTCTCCTGTGTTCCTGTCGGTCCATTTCGTCTTTCAGACAGGTATATATCTTACTTCGGATAATCGTGGCTACAAACTCTATAAATATCTTTGTATCCATTGACTCATTAGAGTAAACCCGTTCACTCCGCGCTCCGAGATACGATTTATCTCCCCGGAAGAGTTTCTCCGATCCATCTCTGCTCTTATACAACATCAGCGCTTCCTCTGCTGTCATCTTATCCGAAGTCACAATCACAAAATAACCACAAAGCTGTATCTCCCGGTTGATGATTTCTGTCTTTTCGATTCCGGACATGAACTTCTCATCTTCCAGGCCTTCATGCCAGTACACCAGATCGAAATATTTAATAAAATCTCCTCTCGGACGAACTGGCAGCCCCATACAGTCTTTTAGTTTTTTGCCCATCTGGTCAATTTTATCTTCAAATTTTTCCCGCTCAGACTGCCTTTTGCTGTCACTATAATAAATATGGAAATACCTCTCTTTTTCATCATCTGCATATAGTTTCCGCCGAACAGTTGTGCCACTGACTTTGTAGGCGCGGATACTGTTTTTCCGATCATCCTCGAAACTTCCTCTTCGCTCCAGCACGATCTCGCTGACCAGTTTTTTCATCCCCCTGACCATGATAACGAAATCGTATCCATTATCATCCATGAACCGGATATTTTCCTTGCTAAAATATCCCCGGTCCAGAATAAACCCAACCCGTCTGTACCCATATCCCTTCGCTTTGCCAAGCGTATACTGGAGCTGGGATATGTCTACAATGCTTCCAGGATAAGACTCGTAGAACAAAGGCTCTCTATTATTCCGGTCATAGGCAATGGAATAATTAAAGATTTCTTTCCCCTGGTCATCTTTTGGATGGCCAAACTCTACCAGATCGATGTCGCCGGCCTGGCTGTTTTTGTTTGTGGAATCGTAAGAAATATAGATCCTTTCCCTATGATCTCTCTTCTCGTTCCATTCATTCAAAAACAGAATCCGTTGGTCTGTCGTAGTCCGGCTAAGAAAATCGGACACTTTCGAATCACTGTATATACGCATATCCTCTGTCATCAATGGATGGTTGAAAGCATAATCCGGATAATACTGGGCGGCATTTCCTTCGGTAATGATTGTATAGGCAGCCAGATCCAGAAACAGCCCCGCATCCTTTCCAACGATTCTTGCAAGCATCAGATCCAATCTGTAGTCAGATATGACCTTCCGAATCACAATATAAGCCCCAATACGAAGGCAGCCACTTCGGTATCCCTGTTTCTCTTCCGGCAGGATTTCCTGTGGAAACATCTTTAAGAACTTGTCATTCGGCAACATGAGTGCAGGCTGGCCCGGAATCTGCTTGCCGATACATATCCGTCTCGGTGTGTTATACTTCTTATCTTTCAGATAAATCCGCGCGTATTCATAATAGATATACGTCGTTCCCTTGATTGTCTTCTTCGTGATTTTCCCGTTTGAATCAGGTATCTTTATCGTACAGTCCAGGTACATATGGCACTCCATCCGTTTAATGTTTGAGGGTTAATTGCTTCTCTTGTATCATGCCATATTTTTCCAAAAAATACAAGTGAAAAATGGGATTTTCCTTGATTTTACGGGCTTTTTTCACCTTCCCCAATGAGTGCCAATTTATTGAGTGTCAATTTTGGGGGAAGTTCAGATATATAGTTCACAATCAGTCACTTTCTTTCAAAATCAGTCATTATTTTAAGCCCATTCTCCGCCTACATCAGACGTCCTGAAATACAAAAGGAGCATCCCAAACATGGGACACTCCAAATCCTGATTTCTTCAGTTTTTTGAATACACCGGCTTGATCCTATAGGTTACACACATAGGGCGCCCGGTCCACGGATCTTTATCCACATAAGCGTCCAAAGAAAACACATCCGCCAGAACTTCCCTGGTCATCACCGCTTCCGCTGTGCCTTCGTACAGCACTTTTCCCTCACGCATGGCGATCATCCAGTGGGAAAAACGGGCCGCCAGATTCAGGTCATGGATCACAAGGGCAATGGTCTTGTGAGAGGTTTCATTAAGATCTTTCAGCAGCTCCAGCACCTCCAGCTGATGGGCCATGTCCAGATATGTGGTGGGCTCATCCAGAAGGATCAGCGGCGTATCCTGAGCCAGGGCCATGGCAATCCAGGCTCTTTGCCGCTGACCGCCGGAAAGGGCGTCAATATTTCTTTGGGCAAACGCTTCCATATGGGTCATTTCCAGGGCCCACTGAATGGCCCTATGATCCTCAGATTTCAGCTTTCCGAAGCCCTTTTGGTGGGGATAACGTCCGTAAGCCACAAGCTCCTCCACCGTCAGGCCGCCGGGAGCCTGGGGACTTTGAGGGAGAATGGCCATTTTCTGAGCCACCTGGATGGTAGGCAGCTGGGCAATCTGCTGCCCGTCCAGGATCACCTGACCGGTTTTAACAGGCATCATCCGGGACAGAGCCTTTAAAAGCGTGGATTTTCCGCAGCCGTTAGGCCCGATAATGGAAGTGATCTGACCTTTAGGAATCTGCACGTCCATCTCTTGGATAATGGTGTTTTGCTGATACCCTACCGATATGCCTTCCCCTTTTAATATGGCTTCCATAGGTTCCTCCTTTCTCAAAACCGGATCAATAAGTATAAAAAGTATGGCGCGCCAATGACCGCGGCCACGATCCCAATCGAAATTTCATTTGGGGACAGCAGCGTCCGGGAAATAATATCAGAAACCGTCATTAAAAGCGCCCCGGTCAGAACTGTGGTCCCGATCAATATTTTAAAATTAGGCCCTACAAGACGCCGGGCCAGGTGAGGGCACACAAGGCCTACAAAACTTAAGCCTCCGCCAACAGCGCAGCACAAACTGGACATGGCAATAGCCGCTCCCAGCAGGATCACCGTCTGACGGGAAACAGACACCCCAAGCCCTGTGGCGGTCTGATGCCCCAGTGTAAGTACATTTAAGGTGCGGCTTTTATAAAATACAAACCCTGTAAAAAGGACCAGTCCTGTAAAAAGCATGACCACATTCGGCCATGTAGCGCCCCAGATACTTCCGGACAGCCAGTTTTGCACAAAGGCATACTCGCTGTCAGACATGCGCAGCATGAGCATGGTGGTCACACTGGAAATGGCTGTAGACATGGCCACGCCAATAAGGAGCAGCCGTCTCGGTGACAGCCCCTGCCGGGTCAGGGCCAGGCGGTAATCCACCAGCGCCGTACACACAGAACCGGCAAAAGCGAGAAAAGGCAAAAGCAGGGAAGCGCTCAGACCGCTGCCTGAAAAAAACACGATAAAACCGGCAACAAACAGCCCGGCTCCCGCATTAATTCCCAGGATTCCCGGCTCCGCCATATCATTTCTTGACACTCCCTGGATCACACAGCCGGACACGGCCAGGCCCACGCCTACCAAAAGACTGGTCAGCACCCGGGGAAGTCTCAGATGGATCACTGTATAGGTCAGTCCTGCCTCCCCGTGACCGGTTAGGATCTGCCAAAGCTGAGCCAGGGTGATCTGCCGGTAGCCGGCATTAATATCTGCCCACACAGCCACAAAAAGCAGCACGATAAGCACAGTAATCACCGTGGCCTGACGGCCTTTCTTTTTTAAATGCTTAGTCCACATTTCTTTCCTCCCTCCGGGCCGTCCATATAAAAAATGGGACGCCAACGACAGCAAATACAAGACCAATAGGAGTTTCCGCGGGAGCATTAATGGTGCGGGATATTATATCCGCAATAAGCATAAAAAATGCTCCGGCGATCATAGAACATGGAATAATGGACCGGTAGTCTGCCCCAACAAAAAAGCGGACCACATGGGGCACTAAAAGGCCCACAAAGGATATGGGACCGGCAAGGGCTACGGCGCCCCCTGCCAAAAGGAGGACAACGCCAAGACACAGCGACCGGGTCCGCTCAATTCTAAGGCCCAGTCCCCGGGCCGCCTCATCCCCTAAGCTTAATAAAGAAATCCTTCTGGATAAAATAACTGCGCATACCAGTCCTGCCAGGATCACAGGAGCCGCAAAGACCAGCTGGGCGCCTCTGATGCCCGATACACCGCCTGCGGTCCAGAAGGTCAGATCATAGCCGATATTATAAAACATGGAAATCCCCTGGCTTAAAGATGAAAGAAACAGGCTCACAGCGCTTCCCGCCAGCACAAGGCGCACCGGGTCCAGCTTTTGCCGCTTCAGGCTCATGAGCCCGTAAACAATGACCATGGCCCCCAAAGCTCCCAAAAAAGATAAAAGCACAGTGCCGGAAAAATTGATCCCGGGAAGAAGAGCCAGACATAAAGCCAGGGCAAAAGTGGCCCCGGAATTAATCCCTAAAAGCCCGGAATCCGCCAGAGGATTCCGGGTCACGCCCTGCATAATGGCTCCGGCCACAGCAAATGCCGCCCCTACCAGCATACAGCCTAAAGTCCTTGGAATCCTCAGCTCATAAGTAATGATCTGCTGCTGGTCCGTCAGATCCGGGGCGGTCAGCGCCTGCCAGATCTTTGACACAGGAATATCTGTGCTTCCATAGAGTACAGAAAGCACTGCGGCCGCGACGACGCCAGCGCTTCCTGCCAGCACGAACAAAAGAAACTTCTTTCTTGCGAAACGACTCATGCTTCCTCCTTAAAGCTTCTGAAAAACTCCAGGAAAATATCCAGCTGAGCGTTTAAGGTAATGGGATCCCGGTGCATAAAGGCCACCTGCTCATAAGAAAGTACCCGGCCTTCCTTCACCGCGTCCAGACTGTTCCACAGCTGAGAATCCTCCACAAAAGCGCTGTCCGTATCCGCCAAAACACCATACAAAATAAAATCTCCCGCGTAATCCGGCAGCGCCTCCAGGGAAACGACTTCATAAGTGGTATCCCCATCCACCATTTCCTCCTGGATCACTTCCGGCGCCTTTAATTCCCACATATCATACAAAATACTTCCGCCCCGGGCAAAATGGCTTCCCATAACGTAAATTTCCTGAGGCCAAACCTCCACAATAGAAACAGTCCGGTCACCGACAATCTCCTGGATCTCATCTTTTGTGTCCATAACCCTTTGATTAAAGTCCGCAATATAGGCCTCCGCCTCATCGCTTTTCCCAACCAGGTCGGCAATATAGCGGAACAGCTCCTCATCGGTGCGCTTTCCGTCCTCAATATAAACTGTGGGCGCTATGGCCGCGTATTTTTCATAATCCGCCTCTGTAATCGTCACAATAAGGTCCGGCTGGGCCTCAACGATCATTTCCAAAGAGGTCTCTGCGCTGGCCACGTTCATTTCCTGAATCCCGTCTACATAATCCGCCAAAAAAGGATTAGACAGGGAATAGGGGGAGGCGATCACCGGCTTTACCCCTACGGCAAGAAATTCTCCCAGATAATAGTCGGAAAAGATCACCTGGGGACTTTCCGGGATCTCCACAGTTCCCTTATCTGTTTCTACGGTGCGCATGCCGCCCTCAGCATCCCCGGCCGCCTGGGTTTCACTTTGGCTGCCGGAAGCTTCCTGAGCCTGGGTTTCGGTCTGTACCTGAGATTCTGCCCCGCTCCCCGCCTGGGTTGAACCCGTATTTGAACCACAGCCGGCCAAAAGTCCGGCTGCCATAACTGCTGCGGAAAATAAAGAAATCACTCTGAAATTGCTCATAAAATTGCTCCTTTCTGGAATCCTGTATATCAATGATCTGCCCAGTCTATGGGCATAAAGATACGGACTCACTCCGTACCTGAATCACGTTCTTACGCAGCCATACAGCAAGTGTCTGGCTGCTGTGTGAACAGTATCCTCCATACTTTTGTTGCTGGCGTTATATGAATTAGTTATAGCTAACCAACCGGAAAGTATGTTATCATAGACCTGTATAAAATTCAACATATAATCTAAAATGCACCGTTTTGATTTATATTATGAACCTTTTTGGTTTATCTATCCTGCAAGGAGGGTTAAAAATGTCCTTAAAGACCCATATGAACTTTCAGAAAATGATCTTTAAACAGATGGACTACACAGAAACGCCTTTGGGACCGGGCTCTCTGTGGCAAAACAGCGCCCACCCGGAAAATGGCTGCTGCTTTGTGTATCACCGTCCGGATGCCTATGTCCTTACCATTGGCGATTATAAAATTCCTAAAACATTTCACCTGTCCTTTCACAACGCCGGGCCGATCCTGCGTTTTGGAAGCTTTTATGAAGGCAAGACCCGTTTTCATGTGGAAGGGGTTAAAACCCGGTCATCTTCACCGGTAAATTTTATCGTTAAAGAAGAAAATATCAAAGGCGTTCAATACTGGCAGTCCGGCGCTCACTATAAAGGCATTGAGATCGCCCTCTCCTTTGACTATATTAGTGCCGTGAAAAGCCTGGAGCCTCATACAGAGCTTTTAGGACAGCTCCCTGACAATGTTACCCAAAACCTGCTTCCATCCCCTGTATCCGCCATTTTATCCCAGCTCTCCTCTTTTCAGGAGCTAAAAAACCTGACTCCGTTAATCCTGGAAGGCATGATCCTCCAGTGCCTTGGCTTCCTGTCCCAGGCTGCCGCCAAAGGGTATTTTTCTCCTGAAGGGAACCGTCCCGTGATCTATGTGGGCCAAAGGAAGCTTACTTTTACTCAGCAGGACTTTCAGGCCATTGAGCAGGTCCGCCAAATGATCCTGAAAAACCCCGAAGCGAATCTGACCATTGCCCAGCTGGGACATAAAGTCTTTCTCAATGAACAAAAACTAAAGACCGGCTTTCATCTGTGCTATCACACCACTATCGGGGCTTTTATCAAAGACTGCCGCATGGCCAGAGCCTCAGAACTGCTGGTCCATACCAGCGCCACCATTGAGGAAATCGCCCGGACCTGCGGGTACGGCAGCAGCACCGGCTTTATACGGGCCTTCCGCCAAAAATACCAGATAACGCCCCTGCGCTTCCGCCAGGAAAAACGGTCCGGGTAAATTTTTTCCGTTCATAGCCTGTGACGTCCCTTTAGGGCATCGGTCCTGACAGATGTTCCTTTAAATCGCCTTAGAGCTTTCGATGATCTTAGAGGTTTAAATTATCTTAAGATTTTTATGCTTTTTTTCAGGAACAGTGAGAATAATTTGTGATAAAATGGTTAGATGATGCCAGAGTCCAAGCCCTGGCATGATATGACCAGAAATCCGGCCCTGTCTTTTTATTTAGACCGGCCCCAAATGAAAGGAAGGTTTTTATGGGCGACTATCCGGTAGTCATCCTTCAGGCTTTTATACTTTTTCCTATTGTTGCCTTTTTATTTACATTGCCTTATGTGGTTTTTAATTATCATAAATACGGATCTGTTTTAAGTCTGCGCATTATTATCGTTTATTCATTTATCCTTTATTTAATGTGCATTTATTTTCTGGTGATCCTGCCTCTGCCTTCCATCGCCGAAGTTTCCGCCATGACCGGAGCCCGGATGCAGCTGGTTCCCTTTAAATTTGTGGGAGATATTCTGAGACGGGCCCACATCGTCCCGTCCCAGCCCCGAACCTATACAGGGATCTTTAACCCGGCATTTTTCCAGTTTTTATTTAATGTGATCATGACCGTGCCTTTTGGGATTTACTTAAGGTATTACTTTAAATGCCGTTTTCTTAAAACACTGATCCTGTCTTTTTGCCTGTCCCTGTTTTTTGAGCTGACCCAGCTTTCGGGACTTTACTTTATTTATCCAAGAAGCTACCGGCTTTTTGACGTAGACGATCTTCTGGCAAATACTTTAGGGGGTGTTTTTGGCTACGCTATCATTTCACCATTTTTAAAAATACTGCCCTCCCGGGAGCGGATCGACAAAGTCAGCTTCCACCGGGGCCGGCAGGTTTCCCTGACCCGGCGCCTGATTTCCGCCATGTTTGACCTGATCGTTGTTGCCCTTTTAGGCGGCCTGGCCTCAACATTTTTAAGGATTTTTCATCTGGACATTCCTCACTTTGGGGCAATGGTCCTGTTCCTTTATTTTTCCCTGGTACCTATGGTATTTAAGGGCCGGACTTTTGGAAAATTCATTACCAAAACCCGGATCGCATCCTTTAAAAATGTCCGTACCCGCTGGTATCAATATCCCCTGCGGGTGGGAAGCTTTCTGCTGGTCATGTATGTGATTCCATGGCTGTTCTACCGGATTCTTATCCCATGGCTTGACAGACGGTCCGCAGCTGCCGCCGGGCTGGCCCTCCTCAGCCTTATGGTTTCCGGCATTTACTTTTTCTATTTATTTTTTGCCGCCATTATGGCCGTCCTTCATAAACGGCTTTTTTATGAAAAAATATCCGGCACTCACATTGTCAGTACCATTGCAAAATTGTAAACATGTGCCTGCAAGGTCCAAAAATGCGGCGCTGCATTTCCCGAAATCTCAGGAAATACAGCGCCGTAGGTCATTTCATTATTCAAGCTCTAATCCGTCCCCGGCTTCCTTTAACCGGTAAAAATGGGGACGTTCTTTGTAAAAATCATTGGGATAATGGAGCACATACCGTGCCTCTCCATGAAGATCCGTAAACATCATGCCGTGGCCACCATTTTCCGGAAACAGTGGTTTTTCCAGATGGCGCCAGGGGCCTTTAATATCCTCGCTGTCAGAAACAGCCATACCTACACTGTAGCCGTGATCTCCCCAGCTGGACCATATAACGATCAGACGGTGATCACCGGTTGTGTAAACCGCAGGCCCATCGGTGAAATATACATCCCCGTCCATATGAAACTCCTCTTTGGCAAATGGCACCGGCTTGGCCCATGGGGCATCCTTGGCAGAAAACAGCACGGCCGGGTCGCCCACAGCCCGGGTCAGGTCACGGGACAGCTCTATCATGCACATGTCTCCGTCCGGCACATCCTCAAAGGAATGGGAAAAGATCAAGTACGGCGTCCCCTGGAGATCCATATATACGGTTCCGTCAATGCAGGTCCAGCCTTTTGGTGTAACCACATCCTCCGTCAGCGGCACAAAAGGCCCTTCCGGCGGGTAACCGTCATCAAGGATTGTTTTCAACATCACATTCAGAAGATCTTTATCTCCGGGGTCATGGTTTTCATGGCCCCGGTTTCACTTATCCATCACCCTTCGATGGAAATATAATTCTTTTTCTCTACAGCTTTCGCATCCTTCTTAGGAATCGACAGCTTCAGGATACCATCTTCAAACTTTGCGTGGATCTCATCCTGAGTAACACCTTCGCCAACATAAAAGCTTCTTGAGCAGCTGCCGCTGTATCTTTCCTGACGGATATACTTGCCATCTTTATCTTTCTCGTCCTTATCCAGGCCCTTGTTTGCGGTAATGGTCAGATAACCATCCTCCAGCTGAGCGCTGATATTCTCTTTCTTGAATCCCGGAAGATCCACATCCAGCTCATAGGTGCTGTCGGTTTCCTTCACATCGGTCTTCATAATGTTCTTTGCGTTCTTTCCATACAGAGGATTACGTCTGCCAAAAAATTCTCTTTCAAATGGGAAGTCCATCCAATCATCAAATAAATTTTCTCCAAAAATACTAGGCATCAACATAAGTCATTCCTCCATTCGACTATTTATATACACTTGAATTAAAAACTTCTTTTGGAACCTTTCCGGGAATCTCTATCGATCTCTCTCTTTTGATCCCCTCCCTTTGTTCTGCATGTAATATAACACTTATTATTAGCACTATCAAGAGGCGAGTGCTAATATTTTGTGAATTTTTTGTGAACCCTTGATTTTACTGGGTTCACAGCCTTTATTTTTTCTAATTTTCTGCATTTTCCCGGTTTTGACACCAATTTGACACCAATTTTTTATTTTTGGTGTCAGAAATTTATGGCCATATCATCCAGCCGGGACACCTCTTTTTCAATCCTTGACCGGTCGCCCAGATGATTATATACGTCCATTGTCACGTCAATATGTGCATGTCCCATAATATACTGCAAAACCTTTATATCCATCCGGCTCTCTGCCATCCGTGTACAGGCGGTATGCCGCATTACATGAGAAGAAAACTTCGGTAAAAGTTCCGCCTTCCGGTGTTCCTTTTTTGCCCTCTGGAGTTCCCTTTTATTATAATGCTAACTTTGCATGCGAGTTACACTAAAGTTCTGTTTTGAACGTAAAAAGTCGC
>ERZ1673750.359-NODE-359-length-38746-cov-5.203045_pt1 | contig 38746 bp, 31 predicted proteins | sample MGYA00580203_ERZ1673750 | MGnify/ENA primary metagenome ERZ1673750 (study PRJEB41218, sample SAMN15661763) | gut metagenome | host: Homo sapiens | place: Canada: London | collected 2015-08-20/2019-03-30 | study: EMG produced TPA metagenomics assembly of... | reverse complement strand
ATATCAGTTCATTATAAAAACCTTAGATTTTTGTCTTGACAACTGAACCACTATAAATAGGTGAGTTTTACGATACTGAGATGAGGAGTCAAGAATAATTTCTATTGCATTTAAAAATAGTAAGTGCTAAACTTAAAAACTGATTACAGGATGTTATGCATTATTTAGCAGAAAGGACAAGAGATGAAGAAAAAGAGAATACCAGGAATCATAGCTGTGTTGTTAGAGGTAATTATATCCGCTATATTTATGATATTTTTATTTTCAACAAAGATGATTCCCAATAAGTTATTTTTACTGATTGGTGTAGGAATAATTGTACTTACGCTTATCGTATATTTACTTACAATGAATTTTAAGAAGAAGGTTCGTTTTGTAATAGGTATTGTATTGATTATATTAATTACAATCTGCTATATTGTTGGTGGTGGATATTTGAAGAAGGGTATCGATACATTATCTGATATTACAAAACCAGCAGTGGAGAAAACCGGAATTGCAGTATATGTTCGTGAGTCAGACAAGGCGGAGACTCTGGAAGATACAAAGGGATACACATATGGTGTATTAGAGGCATTAGATAGAGAGAATACAGATGCAGCCATGGAACAGATGAGTGAAGTCATCGGAAATATTGAGACAAAAAACTATACAGATGTATCTGCGTTAGTAGATGGTTTGGAGAAAGGAAAAGAAGTTGATGCTATTATCCTGAACACAGGATTTATGAGCCTGCTTGAGAGCAGGGAAGATTATGAAACGGTGAAGGCTCAGATGAAGCAGGTTCATGTGGAAGAAATTGAGAAAAAGGTAGACTCCGTGGAGGAACCAGTGGCAAGCTCAGAAATTCCAAAGACATTTTCTGTCTATATTAGTGGAATTGATTCTCGTGAAGGTCTTGTAGCAAACAGCCGCAGTGATGTTAATATTGTAGCTACCGTGAATACAGAGACACATCAAGTGCTGTTAGTTTCTACTCCACGAGATTATTTTGTACCATTGTCAATTTCTAATGGGGTTCCTGATAAGTTGACACATGCAGGAATTTATGGAATCGATGTCAGCAAAGATACACTGGCAATGTTGTATCAGACAGATATTGATTACTACTTCCGTGTAAATTTTGGAGGATTTGAAAAAATTATTGATTCACTTGGTGGTATTACTATTGTATCAGATTATACCTTTGATTCAGAGAATGTAGATGGATATTCATATGTAAAGGGTGAAAATCAGGTGAATGGCGCACAGGCATTGGCATTTGCCCGTGAAAGATATGCGTTTTCGGAAGGTGACAGACAGCGTGGTAAGAACCAACTGCATGTTATCGAAGGAGTAATTAAGAAAACTATGAGCCCGGCTATTTTGAAGAATTTTTCACAGACTATGGAAAGTCTTGTGGGAAGTTTTGAGACAAATATTCCATACGATGTCATTGCCGGTCTTATCCGCCAGCAGTTGAGTGAGGGCGGAGAATGGTCTGTAGAAAGTTACAGTGTAGATGGTAGTGGTGCAACGAAAGTACCATATTCAATGAGTATGGCGGCCTATGTTATGATTCCGGATATGAATACAGTGAATACAGCTATTGAAAAGATGAACCAGGTAAAAGAAGGAATTACAGAAAAATAGAAGTAGTGCTTAGCAGGTTTATTTATGAACCAGGCAACTCTGGGAAAGCAGTTTATAGTTTCCATTGGAGAGGCCTGGTTCGGATTTTATACATATATTTTATTTCATTTTATTTTATATGTTTAGATGTGTTAGGGGAATGATATAAAAACGGAGGTGTTATCTATGAACAAGGCACGAAAGCTATTAGCAGAACGTGTAAATGAATTGTGCAAGGAAAAGAAACTTACATACGAGGAATTATCATCTGAGTCTGAAGTTCCTATTGAAACAGTATTACAGATGGCGGATGGTTCGGTGAAAAATCCGGGGATATTTGCAATCGCTAAAATTTGCAAAGGATTGGATGTTTCATTAAAAGATTTTTTTGATACAGAGGAATTTAGAAATATTATGATATAAAAAATACTTCTTGCGTCTTTCCGTCAAAAGTGCTATGATACCCTTATGTTCATAAAAAAGCAAAAGGAGAAAGAACATGAACATTCAAGAGTATGATTTGATGAACTGCATTATGGAGCAGGATTATGTGAACCAGAGAATTTTATCAGAGATAACGGGATATTCTCTGGGCAAGGTAAACAGTTCTTTGAAGAAGCTGACAGAGTTTGGATATTTGGATGAGAAAATGCAGTGTACCCCAAGGGTATATGAGGAATTAGAAGAAAAGAAGCCGGAAAATGCAATTATTCTTGCCGCGGGATTTGGAATGAGAATGGTTCCTATCAATGTGGAAGTTCCAAAAGGGATTTTAGAGGTGAAAGGCGAGCCATTGATTGAAAGGCTGATTAAGCAGTTACACGAAGTCGGTGTTTTTAACATTGACATTGTTGTAGGATTTATGAAGGAGCAATATGAGTATTTAATTGATAAATACAATGTAAATCTGGTGTATAACAAGGATTATATGACAAAGAACAATCTTTATTCTTTAAAGAGGGTTATGGATAAGCTTGGAAATACTTATATTTTGCCTTGTGATTTATGGTGTTTTGAAAATCCATTTTCTGATAAGGAATGGTATTCCTGGTATATGCTCAGCGACAAAGAGGTTGAGGAAAGTAATGTAAGGATTAATCGTAAGAAGGAGATTGTTGAGACTAAGAAGAATGAGCCGGGAAATCAGATGTTTGGCATTTCTTATATTTTGAAGAAGGATGCGGAGATTTTAAAAGAAAATATTTTGCGCCTTTCAAAAGAAAGAGAATATTCTTACGCTTTTTGGGAAGAAGCGGCAATGAAAGACGGCAAGATGATTTTAAAGCCTCGTGAGGTTTCTCAAAATCTGGTGTATGAAATCAACACCTTAGAGGAATTAAGGGATTTGGATGAAGACTCTAATCAGTTAAATTCTGATATTATTTCTCTGATTTCCGAGGTGCTTTCCTGCGATGCAAAGGAAATCGTAGGGATAAAGGCTTTGAAAAAGGGCATGACAAACCGTTCCTTTGAGTTCTGTTGTCGGGGAGAACGTTATATTATGCGTGTTCCGGGAGAGGGAACGGATAAGATGATTAACCGCAAGAATGAATACGATGTTTATCAGGCATTGGAAGGGCAAAACATTTGCGACCCGGTTTGCTATATGTCTCCTGAGACGGGCTACAAAATCACGAAATTTTTAGATAACGCCAGAGTATGCGACCCTTATGCAGAGGAAGATGTGCAGAAATGTATGCAGAAGCTTCGCAAATTTCATGAGTGCAAGCTTCAGGTCAAGCATGAATTTAACTTGTTTGGGCAGATAGAATATTATGAGGCGCTGCGAAACGGTGCAAAATCCATGTATCGTGATTATGAGGAGACGAAAAGGAAGGTATATGAGCTGAAAGAATATATCGATAAAGCTCCTAAGAACATTGCGCTTACTCATATTGATGCAGTTCCGGACAATTTCCTTTTCACAGGTGATGAAATTCGTTTGATTGACTGGGAATATGCGGGAATGCAGGATGTGCACGTGGATATTGCTATGTTTGCCATTTATGCCATGTACGACAGAGAGCATGTAGAGAAGCTGATTGATGCTTATTTTGACAATCATTGCGATAGGGTTGTCAGAATAAAAATTTATGCGTACATTGCCGTATGCGGATTTTTATGGAGCAACTGGTGTGAATATAAGAGTATCTGCGGTGTTGAATTTGGGGAATATTCTTTGAAACAATACCGATATGCAAAGGATTATTATAGGATTGTAAAGGAAGAACTCAGCAGGGAAGGAAAAGAAGAAAATGTATAAAGTAAAGCGTGGGATTATTATGGCGGCAGGAATTGGAAAGAGGATGCAGCCGGTGACATTAGAGACTCCGAAACCACTTGTAAGAGTAAACGGGGTACGAATGATTGATACGGTTATGCAAGGACTTTTAGAGAATGGAATATCGGAAATTTATGTGGTTGTGGGATATTTAAAAGAGAAATTTGCGGTTTTAGAGCAGGAATATCCACAGGTGAAGCTGATTGAAAATCCTTACTATGATATTTATAACAACATTTCTTCTCTGTATGTGGCAAGGGATTATCTGGAAGATGTGATTATTCTGGATGGAGACCAGATTATTTATAATTCCTCTATTCTGGCGCCGGAGTTTGAGCGTTCCGGTTACAATGCAGTCTGGACGGACGAAGAAACCGATGAATGGCTGATGACGGTGGAGAATGGAATTGTAAAATCTTGCAGCAGAACCGGAGGGAAATCGGGCTGGCAGCTTTTCAGCATTTCCCGCTGGAACGCAGAGGATGGAAAGAAGCTGAAAAAGCATCTGGAAGAAGAATTTGAGGAAAAAGAAAACCGTCAGATTTACTGGGATGATGTGGCAATGTTCTGTCATCCGCAGGAATATCAGTTGGGAATTCGCAAAATGCAGGCCGGAGATATCATAGAGGTGGATAATCTGTCAGAGCTTGCTATGCTGGACAGTAGTTACGAGAAGTATTTAGGAGGAAATTCAGATGAAGAAAGACAGTAAAAAGCAGATTGATTGGACCATTACGCTGGTTCCTCTTGGAATTGTAGTTGCCCTTAGTGTGTTATTTTTCCTTATGCCGGAGCAATCCAATGCAGTTTTGAGTCAAATTCGTTTCTTCTTTGGCGATACATTTGGAACCTATTATCTGATAATCGGATTGGGTGTATTTTTACTTTCTATTTATATAGCAATGTCAAAGTATGGTGATATTGTATTAGGCGGCAAAGATGAGAAACCGAAATATTCCTTTTTTGCATGGGGAAGTATGATGTTTACCTGCGGACTTGCGGCAGATATTTTGTTCTATTCTTTTTCAGAATGGGTAATGTATGCAGCAGACCCCCACATTGCAGAGCTGGGAAGTGTACAGGATTGGGCAGGGGTGTTCCCAATGTTCCACTGGAGCTTTATTCCATGGGGATTTTACCTTGTTTTGGCGGCGGCATTTGGGTTTATGCTCCACGTAAGAAAAAGAGACCGTCAGAAATATTCGGAAGCATGCCGTCCGTTATTAGGGAAACATACCGACGGATTTGCAGGAAAAATTATCGACTTATTGGCAGTATTTGCTCTGCTGGCAGGAACAGCAACAACCTTCAGTGTTGCAACTCCTTTGATGGCAGAAGTGGTAAGTGAATTGTTCCATGTTGAAATCAGCCGTACCGTAATTACCATTATTATTCTGCTTTTGACTTGTCTTGTTTACACGTATTCTCTTTTACATGGATTTAAGGGGATTAGTTTTCTGGCAAAAGCGTGTATTTATTTGTTTTTTGGATTATTGCTGTTTGTCCTTTTATTTGGAGGCAAGACAAAATATATTATTGAGTCGGGATTTGCTTCTTTCGGAAAGATGATTGGAGAATTTGTGGAGCTGGCTACTTTTACTGACCCTCAAAGAACCACTTCTTTCCCTCAGAATTGGACTATTTATTACTGGGCTTATTGGATGGTTTGGTGTGTTGCGGCGCCGTTTTTTATCGGAAGTATTTCCAGAGGAAGAACCATTCGCCAGACGATTTTAGGCGGATATGGATTTGGAGTAGGTTCTACACTGGTAAGCTTTGTGATTTTAGGAAATTATTCTATGGGACTTCAGACATCCGGTGCAGCAGATTTCATTGCACAGTATCAGGCTGACGGAGATGTATACGGAATGATTATTTCTGTTATTAAAACGTTGCCATGTGCGCCATTGGTTTTGGTGCTGCTGTTAATTACGATGATTGCGTTTTATGCCACATCCTTTGACTCCATTGCGCTGACAGCGTCTTGTTACAGTTACAGAAAGCTGGGAGAAAATCAGAGCCCAAGCAAGTTCATTCAGTTGATATGGTGTATTTTGTTGATTGTGCTTCCCATCGGACTGGTATTTTCGGAAAGCTCTATGAGCAATTTGCAGTCTGTGAGTATTGTGGCGGCATTCCCAATAGGGATTGTTATTGTGATGATTGCGGTTAGTTTTATAAAAGATGCGGGGAAATATTTGAAAGAGAAAAAATAAAAAGGAAGAGTAAGAAGACGAAAGCATTCATTTCTTTCGTCTTCTTTATTTTTTCATATTTATTGTAAATATTATAAGAAAAAAAGGATAATGAAGGAGTTTTTTTGTAAGGTATGGAAAAAATGAGAAAATATGCAAGAAAACATTAAAAAATGGAAAGAAATCTGCTATAATTAGACGAAAATACAAAAAAATAAAACGATTGTACAAATAGGAGGTATAAAATATGTGTGGAATTGTGGGATATGTGGGAAAAGAAAATGCGGCATCTATTTTGATAGAGGGGCTTTCCAAGCTGGAGTATCGAGGATATGATTCTGCGGGTATTGCAGTGCTGGATAATAGCCGCGACAAAAAAGAAATTGAAATCATCAAGGCGAAAGGTCGTTTACAGGCGCTTCGTGAGATGACAGATAATGGAAAAGCGGTAAAAGGGTATTGTGGAATTGGTCATACCCGATGGGCTACGCATGGTGAACCATCAGTGATTAATGCACACCCTCATGTATCAAAGGATAAAAAAATCGCGGTGGTACATAATGGGATTATTGAAAATTATAAGGAAATAAAGGAATATTTGCAGAAAAAGGGTTATGAATTTGTGTCACAAACAGATACAGAAGTAATTGCTCATCTTTTGGATTATTATTATAAAGGGAATTGCTTGGAGGCAATTACAAAGGTATTAGGAAGAGTGAGAGGTTCCTATGCGTTGGGAATTCTTTTTCAGGAAAATCCGGGAGTTATGTATGCTGTGAGAAAGGATAGTCCTTTAATCGTTGGGAAATCTCCTCAGGGAAATCTCATTGCATCTGATGTCCCTGCGATTTTGAAGTATACAAAGACCGTATGCTACATTGATGACAGAGAAATTGCCGAAATTAAGGCAGATGGTATACGTTTTTATGATATTGATCAGGAAGAATTGCAAAAAGAGTTCAAAACCGTGGAGTGGGATGCAAAGGCGGCGGAAAAAGAGGGCTTTGAGCATTTTATGCTGAAGGAAATCTATGAGCAGCCAAAAGCGGTGGCAGATACTATCAGTCCCAGAATTAAGAATGGAAAAATTGTAATTGATGAATTGGAAATGACAGATGAGGATATTAAGAAAGTCAGTCGTATTCAGATGGTAGCTTGTGGCTCTGCATATCATGTGTGTGTATGTGCAAAATATGTGCTGGAAAAGCTGGCAAAAATACCGGTAGATGTGGATTTGGCATCGGAGTTTCGCTACAGGAATCCCCTTATGGCGAAGGACACATTGGTGATTGTCGTGAGTCAGTCGGGGGAAACGGCAGATTCGCTGGCAGCTTTAAGAGAGTCTAAGAAAAGAGGTTATAAAGTTCTGGGAATTGTAAATGTAGTAGGCAGCTCTATTGCGCGAGAAGCAGATAGTGTTTTTTATACATGGGCAGGACCGGAAATTTCCGTAGCTACTACAAAAGCGTACAGTACGCAGTTGGCAGCCGTGTATCTCATTGGATTACTTTTTGGAAAAGTAAGGGGGACAATTAAGGATAAAGAGTATAGAGAATATATTCATGAATTGGGAAGACTTCCTGAGAAAATTCAAAAGATTTTAGATGAAAAAGAAAGAATACAATGGCTTGCCAATAAGTATTCACATACAAAGGATGTGTTCTTTATTGGTAGAGGTCTGGACTATGCCATTTCTTTAGAAGGTTCTTTGAAGCTAAAAGAAATATCTTATATTCACTCAGAAGCTTATGCGGCGGGGGAATTAAAGCATGGCACGATTTCTCTTATTGAAGAGGGCGTTCTGGTAGTTGGTGCAGCAACACAACCGGATTTATTTGAGAAAGAGGTCAGCAATTTAGTAGAAGTGCGAAGTCGTGGAGCATGTGTCTTAGGGCTGACTTCTTATGGGAATTATTCCATAGAAGATATTGCAGATTTTACTGTGTATGTGCCTAAGACACAGGATGTTTTTACTACCAGTCTGGCTGTTGTTCCACTGCAGTTGCTGGCATATTATATTTCAGTTGCTAAGGGCTTGGATGTTGATAAGCCAAGAAATCTTGCAAAGAGTGTTACAGTAGAATAGAGATGGAAAGTGTACTATCAAATAAGGCACTAGTGTTATATATGGTAGTAATTGGAAAATAATAAGTAGTACACTGATAGTACCAAAAATGGAGGTACTATTTATGATTCGTTCACGAAAGATATTAGCAGATCGTATTAATAATCTGTGTAAGGAACAAGGAATAACTTATTATGCGCTATCCTATAAATCAGCAGTTCCCCTTACTACGTTGCTGCACATTGTAAATGGTTCAACGAAAAATCCGGGAATATTTACTATTCATAAAATTTGCGAGGGATTTGAGATTTCATTAAAGGATTTCTTTGATACAGAGGAATTCTGCGAAATGAGAGGAGATTTTGAAGAGGAGATGCAGATTTAATCAGTGGAGGATAGGAATGACAGAGATAAGAGATAATAACTTTTCCAAGCTCTGTGAGGGAAAAGGGGAGCTGTTAAGTAAAGCGCTAAGAGACCGGATATTGGAACAGGATTTTATGAGAAAATCGAAGTTTCCGATTATATATGCTTCTGAGACTATTATGCGCTATCGTGCGGAAAAGACTGATATAAGCAGCAGAGAAAGTCTAAGAGAATTTGTTCAGGGACTTTTTTGCTCTTCTGTAAGTGAAGAAAGTATAGCAGGTGTAGCTGCATTTATAGGAAATCATGCAAGAGAACTTAGAGATTTGAAAGAGGGACAGGAGCGGGTTCTGGAAGGATATGCAATAGCGGTGGACTCTTTTAGTTTAGTACGTATAGATTATAGAATATGGGCACAAAAATGCGATGCCCGTTATATTTCGGCAGCAGCAGGAATTAGAGGTGTTTTAGATGTGAAAAGGACTCGCTGGAATGATTTTTTAAGTGCCTACATGGAGAGTTTGAATTTGGGATTTCCGGAGGATATTTCACAGGAAGAAAAACAGGAGCAAATTACAAAATGCGTGGAAAAGGCACGTATGTTATTTAGGCTTTTTCATGGAAACCTTGTAAAAAGTGAATAGAATAATATACAACTATACAAAATAATTGTATGGTTAAAGCGAAAAGAGCACTTTTTTGCCAGAAAAGTTCAAAAAGGTGTTCTTTTTTTACTATGTATGATAAAATAGGAGACAATGAAAACGATATTTGTGAAAGGAGAAGTAGAAGCTTATAGGCTTCATACAAAGACAAATGAAAAGTTTATTGATTTTAGGTGCGGGCGGTTTTGGTCAGATGATACAGGAAACAGCCAGACTGATTGGATATGCAAAAGTAGTATTTTTGGATGATGCAGCTAAAGGAGAAGATGTCATTGGAAAATGCTGTGATTATCAGGCATTTCTAGGAGAATATGATACAGCGGTAGCAGCTCTCGGAGATAACGGAATGCGCCTTTATTGGACAGAAAAGCTCATGGAAGCAGGATATAAAGTGCCGGCAATTATTCATCCGTCAGCAGTAGTAAGCCCAAGCGCGGAAATTGGCAACGGAAGTTTTATTATGCAGCGTGCAGTTGTTAATACACATACAGTCATTGAGCATGGTGTTCTTGTAAACAGCGGTGCGGTTGTAGACCATGACTCTCATGTTGCAAAGGGAGCACATATCGGACTGGGAAGTGTTGTGAAAGCAAATTGTAATATTGATGTAAAACGTAAAGTGGAGGCCGGCGAAGTGGTATTTTCTACCAGAAGAAAAATTGACGGCGTTACAAACAGAAATCTGGAAGATGCCTTATATGCTTTCGGATTTGGTAATCAATGCAGCTATGTGAAACCTTTTGGACAGGGACATATCAATGAAACTTATGCTGTTTATATGCCTACGGATGCAGGAGATGAGTTTGCATATATTCTTCAGCGAGTAAATAACAACGTATTTAAAGATCCGGCAGGGGTTATGGAAAATATTTTCGGTGTAACAGAATACCTTCGTAACGTTATTCGAGAAGAAGGCGGAGATCCGGACAGAGAAACTTTATCTTGTATTAAGACAAAAGCCGGATGCACTTATTTTGAAGACAGTGAAGGACAGCCTTGGAGATGTTATCATTACATTCCGAATTCTGTATGCTATCAGTTGGTGGAAGAACCGGAGCAGTTTTATCAGTCAGGAAACAGTTTCGGACATTTCTTAAAGCAGCTTGGTAATTATCCGGCATCCAGCTTAAAAGAGACCATTCCTGATTTCCATAATACGGTAAAACGTTTTGCAAATTTCCAGCGTGCTGTAAAGCGTGATATTAAAAACAGAGCCATTACCTGCCGCCCTGAGGTTAAGTTTGCTTTGGAAAGAGAAGCAGATTGCGGCGTTCTGGTAAAACAGCAGGAAGAAGGAAAACTTCCTTTACGAGTAACACATAATGATACGAAATTAAACAATATTTTATTTGATGCGGATACCGGAAAAGGACTGTGCATTATTGATTTAGATACTATTATGCCGGGCTTGGCTGCCAATGATTTTGGTGACTCTATCCGTTTTGGCGCAGCTACCGCAGAAGAGGATGAAAGAAATCTGGATTTAATGCACTTCGATATTTCCTTATATGAAATGTATGTGAAAGGTTATCTGGAAGGTACAGATGGTGTGCTTACACCTGAGGAAATAGAAAGTCTTCCATGGGGAGCACGCTTAATGACTTTGGAATGTGGTATGCGTTTCCTGACAGATTATCTGGAAGGAGATACTTACTTTAAGACAGCTTATCCGGAGCATAATCTGGTTCGTGCCCGTACACAGTTCCGTCTGGTTGATGAAATGGAACAACAGTTTGAAAAGATGCAGGAAATTGTGCGTCAGTATTGCTAAGAAAATGATTTTTAGATAGAATAATTACAAGGGCTGCCACATTAGGCGTACATGGAGTTGTTGCTTAATGAGCAGCCCTTATTATGCAGGAATTTAATAGAAGTGGAGGAAAATTCGTTGTCGGAAAATACAGATAAAATCATTTTGTTTGAACAGACACCAATTCCAAAGGCAGTTGCAAAGCTGGCAATACCCACAATTCTCAGCTCGCTTGTTATGGTGCTTTATAATCTGGCGGATACCTATTTTGTAGGAATGTGCAATGACCCAATTCAGAATGCGGCAGTTACCTTGGCAGCTCCGGTGCTTCTGGCATTTAATGCGGTGAATAATCTTTTCGGAGTGGGAAGCTCTAGTATGATGAGCCGTGCTCTGGGAAGAAAAGATTATGATACGGTTTATAAAAGCTCTGCACTGGGCTTTTATTGTGCAATTATATCCGGTGCGCTATTTGCATTGGCATGTTTTGTTTTTAATGCACCGCTGCTTCGTATGCTAGGAGCAAATGCAGAGACCATGGCTGCCACAGGAGAATATTTGAAATGGACCTCTATTTACGGAGCAGTGCCTGCTATTTTAAATGTTGTTATGGCATATATGGTAAGAGCAGAGGGTTCTGCGCTGCATGCCAGTATCGGAACAATGAGCGGCTGCTTTTTGAATATTATTTTGGACCCTGTTTTTATACTTCCGTGGGGGTTGGATATGGGAGCGGAAGGAGCAGGACTTGCCACATTTTTATCTAACTGTGTTGCCTGCCTGTATTTCTTTGTGTTGCTTTATAAAAAGAGAAAAAGCACCTTTGTGTGTGTAAATCCAAAACGTCTTTCTTTGGACAGAAATATTATTTATGGGATTTGTGCGGTGGGAATTCCCGCTTCAATTCAAAATCTCTTAAACGTTACGGGAATGACGATTTTGAATAATTTTACATCTTCTTTTGGTGCAGATGCAGTTGCGGCAATGGGGATTACCCAGAAAATCAATATGGTTCCTATGAACATTGCCATGGGAATTTCTCAGGGAATTATGCCTTTAATCAGTTATTCTTATTCCAGCGGCAATCATAAGAGAATGAAAGGAACACTGATGTTTGCCGCAAGAGCAAGTCTGGGATTTATTACTGTTGTGGCAGCTTTTTATTATTTAAGCTCGGCACAGCTGACAGAAATGTTTATGTCAAATGAAGCCATTATTTCTTACGGAACAAAATTTTTAAGAGGATTTTGTCTGGGATTGCCGTTTTTATGTATGGATTTTATGGCAGTAGGCGTGTTCCAAGCAGTGGGAATGGGGAGAGAAGCTCTTATTTTTGCGATTATGAGAAAGATTATTCTGGAAATACCGGCGCTGTATCTTTTAAATTATTTATTTCCTTTGTACGGACTGGCTTATGCACAGTTTGTGGCAGAGGTTGTATTGGCAGCAGCAGCGGTTATTGTGTTGGCAAGGCTGTTTAAGAAAATTGAGAAACAAAAAGTGATTGCCGGATAAAATAGACTGGGCTATACTAATAATGTTACCGCCTCCTATACCGGTACAGAAGGGAGGTGCTCACTATGGATTTAGTATTATCTTTTATTGTCGCTGTTGCGGTTGGTGTAGTTTGCCACTACATCATCAAATGGTTAGATGGCGACAAATAGCCGGTAACTAGCCTGTGGATATAAGCCTTTCCACACCAAAATTAGGAATAGAAAACCCCTCGGAATGCAGTCCGAGGGGTTTTCATTGCTGTTCACTATGGAATAGCATTATCTTTTTGCCTACTGGCATTATAGCATATGCAATTTAAGAATACAATATGCAGCTTTTTTGAGTTTCATATTTCCGTTGTAAAAAGCGGATGTTTCAATTTGAAGGCAAGACTGTTTAAGCGAATAGAGAAAAGGATATAAATTTAGGCGGATGTGTCTTTTTCATGAGAAACTATTGTGGTACAATGAATTTACATTGTTTAGTATAATAATTTTAAGAGAAAGAGTAAACGTCAATCAATGAAAAGAGCATTTGTTTATATTTTAGGGGGAATATGTCTTATTGCTGTTCTGTTTTTGTTTCCCTCCGGTCAAAAGGAGAAAACTGAACAGAAAAGTGAGAAGATCCGTCTGGAATTTTATAATAGGAAACGTGAAGTTTATGCGGTTTTAGAAGAAATTATTGAGAAATTTAATGCATCTCAGGATGAGATAGAAGTGTATCAGAATATGAATACTAATGCAGATGCATCTTTGAGGATTTCGGCTGTTGAAGGTGATTTTCCGGATGTTGTAGAACTGGGTGGACTGCAGAGTGTGGAAACTTTTGAATATGTTATGGGAGGTTGTCTTCGCCCCTTGGATAACATGGAGTGTGTCGAGCGTATTAAGGACGAATATCTGCCATATCTTCGCTATAATTCTCATATTTATCAGATGCCTCTGGCTATGAGTTTTGAAGGGATTTATATAAACAAAGATTTGTTTTTGGAAGAGGGACTTACAATTCCGAAAACCTATGAAGAATTATGTCAGGTGTCTCGTGAAATACAGAAGCGGGGGAAAGTGCCGTTTCTTTTTGCAGATAAGGAAAGTTGGACGGTGCATCAGAACTGGGAGAGTATAGAAGGTGCGTACAGGGGGAATTTTGAAAGTTTCTGGACGGAGGTGGCTACAGGTAAGACTTCTTTTACAGAGGATTCCACCAGCAGAGGTTCTCTGGAAAAGCTTATAGAATTACATCAGTATACCACGGAGGAGTGCAGCAATCTGAATTATGATGAGGCTATGACAAAATTTGCATCGGGAGAAAGCTTTATGTTTATGCAGGGAAGCTGGGCTTATGGGAGTATTATGGAGAGAAATCCACAGATGAACGTGGAACTTATTCCTTTTCCTGTGGATAATGGCAGTGAGCAGCTTGTGACCATGTGGATAGACAGCAGTGTGGGGATTTCCAAAGACTGTAAGTATCCGGAAGAGGCGGAGAGGTTTGTGGAATTTTTAATGCAGCCGGAAAATTTGCAGATTTATCTGGATGCAGAGTGTTCTCTTAGCAGTATGGAAGGGAATAGAGATCGGGCAGAGTATGCGCCTAAAGTTCATGAACTTTTACGGGAAGACAGAGCGGTCATGGACGCATCCTGGCTGCCTTTGCAGACCAGTGTTATCAGGGATAAGGATATTTTGGAGCTGATGCCGGATGCAAGTGCAAAAGAGATAGATGCATATCTGGATAAATATACGAAAAGTTTACAAAAGTATAAGGATGTGTATCTGGAAGCAAAGGAGAGAAAACAATGAAGAGCAGATGGCAAAAGAAGTCTTTACAACAGACTATGATGTATGGTTTCGGAGCTCTGTTTGCTGTTTCACTTTTGGCGTTTCTCTTGTTTTTTCTTCGGAGCTATCAGGAAGAACTGCAGACAGAAATTGAACACATGGAGGAATACAACGAGCAGCTTACCATAAATTTGGACAGCACTCTAAATAGTACGGAGTCTTTTCTTTATTTACATTTTTCAGATGATAAAATCCGCAATCTTCTGTGTAGTGATGACAGTGATATTGATGCGGAAAGTCAGAAAGCTACAGAAAATAACTTAGAAGAGTATCTGAAACTGCTGGTGGATATGGAGAATGATGTGTTGCGTGCTGTAATTGTAACGCAGGATGGCAGAATTTATAAAAGTGTAGAAGAAATAGAAGATGATTATATCGAGAGAATGGGTTATCTGATAAAAGATGTTCAGTGGGAAAAAGATACACCAGGTTATTTTAGTCCTGTGCATAAGGAAACAATTAGTTTAGTAGAGCATAAAGTAGTGTCGGTTATTCATCCTGTGTGGAATATTGTAGATGAGGAACCTATAGCGACGATATATTTGGATTTGGATTTTGATAAGCTGTCAAATCAGTGGTATCGCTCTGCAAAAATGAACCAGAGCTTTGAATTTTTCATTTTAGGAGAGGGAGAGCTTTTATTTGACTCTCAAAAAGGAGAACTTTCTCAGACAGAAACTATGGAAGAACTGACACAGAAAAGTAAAATTTTGGTACAAACGCAGGAAAAGCAAGGTTTGTTAAAGCTGCATGGGAAACAATGTGTGGCTTCAGCAGTAAAACATGAAGATACGGGATGGTATTTGGTGCAGTATCTTCCGGTATGGGGGCTGGTTTTACAGATTTTAGATAATATGTCTGTGCTGTTGGTAGTATTAATCGGAGTTGTATTGATTACTGCAGCAGGCAGTTATGCTTTGGCAAAATGGGTTAGTCACCCCGTAAAGGAACTATCTGACTTTATGGGGAATGTGGCAGATATTTCTGAGGAAGGGCAGGAGATTGCTTTTTTTCCTCGGGAACAAGTGGAGGGAACGGAAGAAATTCAGCAGATGATTGAAAGTTATAATGCCATGGCCAAGAGGATTAATGACAATATTATTAAAGACTATATTTATAAATTAAATCAGAAACAGGCAGAGTTGAAAATGCTGCAGTTTCAGATAAATCCCCATTTTCTTTATAATGCGCTGAATACAATCAGTTCCATAGCCCAATTGCAGGATGTGGACTATATACCGGAAATTGCTTCTGGACTATCCGATATGTTCCGGTATAACATTGACGGAAGAGAAATTGTTTCCATACGAGAAGAAATTACGCAGACAGAAAATTATATGTGCATTCAGAAAATTCGTTTTCCGGAGCGTTTTTCTGTGGAAATTTCTATGGAGGAAGAATTATTTGACTGCAAGGTATTGAAGTTTATTTTGCAGCCTATTGTGGAAAATTCTTACAAATATGGATTTACCGAGAAAAAGAAGAAGGACATTTTGAGAATTCGAGGATACCGGGAAGCAGAGGAAACCATTATTCTTATTGTGGAGGACAATGGCGTGGGCATGGAAGAAGAAAAAGTTCAGGCTATAAACGAAGCTCTTGAAAGAGAAGCCGGATTCGAGGCAGCAGCAGGGATTGGACTTCGCAATGTAAATGCCAGAATTAAAAATTATTATGGGGAACCTTGTGGTATCTGGTTGGAAAGCTGTTTGGGAGAATATACCCGAGTGTATCTGCGGGTGAAGAGTATGGATGTTTCACAGGAAAAGAGAGGGTAGAGAAATGCGGATAATTGTTGCTGATGATGAATTTTTTGCCAGAAAGGCGCTGGTGAAAAGGATTGAAGAATTAACAATCGAAATAGAATTCTGCAAAGAGGCAGAAAACGGCAGAGAAGTTCTGGAACTTCTGGAAGAAGAGGGGGCAGATTTAGTAGTGACAGATATTCGAATGCCGGATATGGATGGACTGGAGGTAGCCAGACAGCTGTGGGAAAAATTTCCGGAAACTAGTGTAATTATTGAAAGTGGATATGCAGATTTTGATTATGCGGCTACAGCTATTCGCTATGGAGTGAAAGATTATCTTACAAAACCGGTAAAAAAAGAAGAGCTTGAAAAAGCGATAAAAAGAGTAGGAGAAGAGCAAAAGAAGCTGCGACAGAAAATAGAGAAACAGCTGGCAATCCAAAGGGGAGAGTTTATGGATTTTTCCCACATACTGGAGAATGAAGTGACAGCAGAGGAAATTTTGGGGAATTTATTTCAGAAAACAGCAGCAGACAGCTGGTATCTGGCAACGGTGCAGAGCAGAAAACAGCAATTAAATAAAGAAAAAATTCAAAATATATTAGAGATTTTCAGGGGAGAGGACATTCGTGTAGGTTATTTTTGCCCTAAACAGGAATTTATTCTGGTGTTGAAAGCTGATGGCGGGAAAGAGTTTCCAGAAATATTTTTCCGAAAAAAACTAGTGTCCTGTTGGAATAAAACAGGGGTAGAATTACAGGTGGGTATTAGTCAGTGCCATGAAAAAACAGAAAATGGTGTAAAAGAGGGAGCAGGTGCTTACAGGGAAGCAGTGTATGCTATAAATCAGAGACTTTTGCAGCCTGAGCAGCAGATTTATCGTTATGAAGCAGAGGTAAATGTGGTGCAGTTGTTTTCTCAGGCAGAGGAAATAGAGTTGGAGAGATGTCTGACAGAAAATCGGACTGAGGATGCGATAAATATGGCACGAAAGCTGTTTCAACAATGTGAAAATCGAGAGGAAATCAGTATTTATTCTCTTTTTACTTCTTTAATTCAGATTATGAATGTAATTAATAAGGTGTATACCATTCGAAAAGGTCAGGAGAGTGAGGAAACGGACAAAAGCTCTTATTTGTTATTTAATTTTAAGACGGATTTGTATGCCTTTCATTCTATGGAGGAACTGCAGCGTTATATTTTTGATTTGATTTCCGATATGTCAGAGGAAGAAGGGCAGAAAGCTTCTATTATAGAGGATTTACTTAAATATTTAGAGTGGAATTATCAGCATGACATTACGGTTAACGAATTGGCGGCCCATAAGTATTTTGTTAATCCCAGTTATTTGAGCCGCCTGTTTAAGGCGGAGACAGGTAAGACATTTTCTAAATATCTGACAGAACTGCGTATGCAGAAGGCTGCGGAGCTTTTAAAGGAGAGCGGGCTGAAAATCAGCGATGTAGCACTTTGCGTGGGATATAATGATGTATCTTACTTTATACAGACTTTTAAAAAGTATTATCTTATGACTCCTGAGCAATACAGAAATCAGTAAGAAAATTCTTATTGGTTATATCAGATAATTTATACTGAAAAAAGGATATTCTCCTTATAATAAATTCCAGAAAGAGGGTAAGACCCCAAAAAGGAATGTTATAAGGAGGATTTTTTTATGAAAGGAAAAAAATTAACAGCACTTGGACTTGCTGCAATGATGGGTATGAGTTTGCTTACCGGCTGCAGTGGCGGAAGTGCAGAGACAGGAAAAGAAACAAAGAAAACTTCTGATGGAAAGACAGAATTGGAACTGTTTGGTACAAAGCCGGAAAATAAAGAAACTTTACAAAAATTAGTAGATACTTACAATAAATCTCAGGATAAAGTAACTGTAAAATTGACACAGCCTGCAGATGCTGGTACAGTTTTGAAAACTCGTATGACAAAAAATGACCTTCCTGATATGGTAGCTATGGGTGGTGATTTCAACTATGCGGAATTACAGTCTGCAGGAGTGCTGACAGACTTATCCGGGGAAGAATTTTTGGATGATATTAATGAGTCTTACATTAATATGCTTTATGCCTTGAATAAAGATCAGGAAGAAAAATCTTACGGTGTCCCTTATGCAACAAATTCTTCCGGAATTATTTATAACAAAGATATTTTCGCAGAAAATGAGATTGAAATTCCGACTACTTTTTCTGAATTAATGGCAGTATGTGAAAAGTTAGAAGCAGCAGGAGTCACACCATTTGAACTGACTTTCAAAGATGCATGGACTATTCTTCCGGCATGGAATGCGATGGCGCCGGTTATGCAGCCGGAAAACTTCTACAACGATAAGAAAGCCGGAAAAGCTACTTTTGAAGGTACTCACGAAGCAATTTTGGAAAATTATCTGAAACTGGTAGAGTATGCACAGAAAGACTACATGGGTACTTCTTATGATGACGGAAATAAGAAATTTGCGGCAGGGGAAGCAGCTATGATGATAAATGGAAGTTGGGCGATTACAGAAATCAAAAAAGCAAATCCGGATGTTAATATTGACCAGTTTAAATTCCCGGCTACTGATGAGGCAGATGCAAATAAAGTAACCTCCGGTGTGGACGTACTTCTGGGTATTACTACAAATTGCGGTGATCCAGACGGTGCAAAAGATTTCATTAGCTTTATGGTGCAGAAAGAAAATGCACAGCTTTATGCAGATGAGCAGTTTGCTTTCTCCGCAGTAAAAGGTGTTGAACAGAACGACCCAAGTGTTGCAGGTGCAAAACCGGATATTGAAGCCGGAAATGTGGTAGACTTCCCAGACCACTACTATCCAAGCGGATTTGATATAAGCGCAGCTCTTTCCAACTTCTTCCTGGAAAAAGGAAACGGAAAAGATGATGCGGCAAATATTGCAGATACTTTAAAGAAATTGGATACAGATTATGATGCATTAAATGTGAACTAAGAGGTAGAAGAATGAAGAAGAAACACGGAAAGAAATCCACTGTCAACAAATCGTTTTATTTTATGGTGGTTCCGTTTATAATTCTGTTCTTTATTTTCCATACTATACCGTTTTTCCAGGGTATCTTTTATAGTTTTACTGACTGGAAAGGGTATGGTATCTGGAATACCGTAGGATTTCGGAACTACATTCAGTTTTTTAAAGACCCGGCTATGGGACAGACTTATGCCTTTACAATTAAATTTGCACTGTGTGCCACAATTTTAGTAAATGCTCTCAGTCTTGCTCTTGCCTGTGGTTTAAATGCAAAAATAAAATTTAAAAATACTATTAAGGCAATTTATTTTCTTCCTTATATGTTGGGTACTTTGATTATTGGTTTTGTATTTAACTTTATTTTCGGTAATGTCATTCCTATTTGGGGACAGAAGCTGGGAATTGAGGCGCTGAGTACAAATATTCTGGGAACCAATCATGCGTGGCTGGGAATTTTGTTTGTAACGGTATGGCAGGCTATGGCATTTAACACTTTGATTTACCTGTCAGGACTGCAGACGGTGGACCGTGACGTATATGAAGCAGCAGACCTGGACGGTGCAACTGGATTTAAGAGATTTACTAAGATTACTTTCCCTTTAATTGCCCCATTCTTTACCATTAATATGGTTTTGAGTGTGAAAAACTTCCTTATGGCATTCGACCAGATTATGGCAATGACAGGCGGTGGTCCCGGTACATCCACAACAAGTATCTCTGTATTAATTTACAAACGAGGTTTTGACGGTGGACAGTTTGCATACCAATCAGCCAATGCGGTAATTCTGTTTCTGATTATTGCGGGAATTTCTATATTCCAGCTGAAAGTACTTGAGAAGAGGGAGGCGAAGATGAACTAATGGGAAAAAGCAAATGTAAAGTAAAAGAAAAATATAACTGGCTCATGACTATACTGCTGCTTGTGCTGGCAGTGGTGTTTATCCTCGGACCTTTATATATAGCAGTACTGATTGCAGTAAAAGACCCGTCAGAAATGGCGAATGTATTGTCTTTTCCAAAAAAACTCAGATTGCAGAATTTTGTAGATGCATGGGTAATGACGGATTATCCGAGAAAGTTTATGAATACTTTGTTCATTACGGTTATTAATCTGGTATTTACCATTCTTTCAAATTCTATGGTAGCTTATGCTATTACAAGGAATAAAGACAAGAGTAAATTTTTTAACTTCGCGTATTACTACTTTGTCAGTGCTATGTTCATTCCGTTTAATGTTATTATGCTGCCATTGGTAAAACAGGCTTCTGCCTTCCATATGGACAATATTTTTGGAATTACGTTCCTGTATATTATTTTCGGTCTTCCAATGAATATTTTCCTGTATACGGGTTTTGTAAAATCCATACCTCCGGTTCTGGATGAAGCGGCCTATATTGACGGTGCAACTCCGTTTCAGACCTTTTATAAAATTATTTTTCCTTTGATGAAGCCTATGAGCGCGACTGTGGCTATTCTGTCCTTTATGTGGACCTGGAATGACTTCTCCATGCCTCTGGTACTTTTAAGCGAGGAGAAATATCAGACCTTACAGCTGGCACAGTATGTGTTTAAGGGGCAATTTAATACAGAATATAATCTGGCATTTGCATCTTATGTGCTGGTACTGATCCCAATTCTTCTAGTGTATATTTTCTGTCAGAAGTGGATTATTGCGGGAGTTACCAACGGGGCAGTAAAGGCATAAAATTTTGAACAGACCTTGATTTTTCAGCACTGCCATGCTATACTACAACACGTTGTAAAGCCCATAAAAACAAGGTCTTATAAGGGCTTCGCCGATTTCCGGCATAATGGGATGTTATAAAAGACATCCGCCGGATATCTTTTATAACCGCTTAGGCGCGAGTGTTCGTGACCTTCCACTCGTAAAACAAAACTAAAGGAGAAAACAGAATATGAAAAACAAAAATGTGTCGTACTTAACACAGGCTGCAATGATTGCGGCAATCTACGTGGTGCTTACTATTGTCTTTGCGCCTATCAGCTTTGGAGAAATACAGGTTCGTATTGCCGAAATGCTGACAATTTTACCTATTTTTACACCGGCGGCAATTCCGGGATTGTTTGTAGGATGTCTGATTGGAAATATTACAGGCGGAGCAATCTTACCTGACATTATTTGCGGCAGCATCGCAACACTTATAGGAGCGGCAGGGACATACGCATTGAGAAATCACCACAGAGCATTGGCAGTTTTACCGCCTATTTTGGTAAATGCCTTGGTTGTTCCGTTTGTACTTCGCTATGCTTACGGTGTGGTACTTCCAATTCCATTTTTGGCTTTAACCGTAGGAATTGGGGAAATTATTTCCTGTGGAATACTGGGAAATGTTTTGGCGGCAGTTTTGAAAAAATACAGCGGAAAAATTTTCGTATCACAAAGAGTATAAGATAAAAAGCTTTAGGGAGTTCTGTAAATCAGAATTCCCATTTTTTTTCTTCCTTCCAATCATTTACTTTGACATACAATAGTCTGTATGCTAGAATTAAATCAATTATGGAGTCTTATACCCTCAGCAAGAATTACAGATAAGAACACATATTTGAAACTATATACAAATCAATAAATGTACAGAGGTGAATAAATTGGATAAAAACGAGTACAGAGCAAAATTGGAAGAAATCGGTCAGTTAGTTGACAGACAGGATTACAAAGGCGCTCTAAAAATTGTAGATACCATTGATTGGCGTAGAGTACGCAGTGCCAGAACCTTATGTATGGTAGGCGAGATATACGAAGCTAATAAAAGGTATGAAGATAGTCGAAAACTTCTGCTCCTTGCACATCAGAGAGCTCCTATTGGAAGAACTGTCATATACAGATTAGTTGAGCTTTCTATTAAAATGGGTGAATTTGACGAGGCACTGAATTATTATAAGAAATTTGTGGAGATTTCTCCTAATGACAACAGCCGTTACATTTTAAAATATAAAATTTACAGAGCGAGACGTTCACCGATTGAAGAACAGATTGCAATTCTTCAGGATTATAAGAGCAAAGAGTATACGGAAAGATGGGCTTATGAGCTGGCACGGCTGTATGCAAAGGCAGGTATGAAGGATGCTTGTATTGAAGAGTGTGACGACTTGATTTTATGGTTCAGCGAAGGAAAATATGTTACAAAGGCCATGGAATTAAAAATGCGCTTTACACCGCTGACAGCAGCGCAGCAGGAAAGCTATAACAAAGCAAAAGGTGTTCCTGTTCGTGCTGTTGAAATACCGAAGACAGTACCGGTGCAGATGAATGAACCTTTTAATCAGCAGCAGGATAAGGAAATTGAAGAGATATTAAACAGTATTAAGCTGGGAGAGCTTACACAGGAAGCTCCGTCTGAAGAAGTGAAGCCCCAGGAAGCACCTATGCAGCCAAAACAGCCGGAAGACCTTCCGGACCGTGTGGCACAGGGGCTAAGGGATGTGTTCCAGCCAAAGGCAGCAGTGTCAGAGGACGTGGAAACAGCGGCAACAAAAGAATCGTCTACGGCTACGGAAGAACAGGGATATGTGATTAAAGATTTAGAGCCGGAAGATATGACAAAGGGCACTGAATTTAAGCCGTTTCATATTGGAAGCGCAATGACAATGGAGGTAAAGGCAGAAGCCCCGAAATCAGAGATGCTTTCTTCTGATGGTGCAGCGACAGAAGCCTTTAAGACAGATACAAAAAGTTTGGAAATTGATTTAGAAGCGCTTTTGGCAGAGACAGCAAACGAGTTGGCGCAGGCAGTTGCCGAAGGAACACAAGAAACTGTCCAAGAAGTAAACGAGGAAGTTGTGGAAGAGGCTGAAGAGACAGCTGCGGAAGAAACAAAGGAAGAGACGCTTTCGGAGATTTCAGAAGAACCGGGTGAAGAAGTTACAGAAGCTGTTGAAGAAGCCGAAGAGGTTGCAGAGGAAAGTTCTGAAGAAGCAGAAGAAGATATTCTTCCTGCGCCGGCAGCGGCAAAGGCTGCTATGATTGCAGAAAATTTAAGCGCTGTTTTTGAAGAAAAAGCAAATGAAATCGAAGCTTTGACAGCAGAAAATACAGAGGAAGAGTCTGAAGAAGCTTTAGCAGAAGCCGAAGAAATTACAGAAGAAGCTTTAGAGGAAGCTGCTGAGACTGCAGAAGAAGCAGTAGAAGAGGCTGCGGAGGAAGAAGCATCTGAGGAGGCAACCAGAGAAATACCTGTGGAAGAAGTCAAAGAGGCAATGGGTGAAATTGATTTTTCACAGGCTTTGGAAGAGGAAATAGAGAAAGAAACTTCCGTTGAGTCACAGCAGGAGGAAAGCCATATAAAACGTGTGGCAGCCTCAGCGGTAGATGAAACGCAGAAATCTTCTGCATTTCAGACAGCAGTCGAAGGCTTAATGCGTCATCACCTTACAGAAGAAGAACACAGAAGATTATTTACATATTTTGCACCTGTTCCGGGGATGACACAGCAGATAAATGAAGCCTTAGATACTGCACAGGAGTCTGCATGTGCCAAGACATCTCAGGCAGGAAATATTATCGTTACAGGGCGTGAAGGCTCCGGAAAGACAAGACTTTCAGAAGGGCTGATTAAAGCTCTTTGCAAAGAACGTCAGATGGAAGGCGCTAAGGTTGCGTTTATCACAGCAGAGGAATTGAATAAAAAAGACCCAATAGCCGTTGTGGGAAAATTATCAGGAGGATTTCTGGTAGTTGAAAATGCAGGAGAATTAAACGAGGAAATAGTCGAAGATATGTCAAAGGCTATGGAATTTAAGACAAATCGTTTGACTGTAATTTTAGAAGATTTGAAACCGGGTATTCGCAGCCTGGAAGAAAAATATCCGGAATTTATCAAAAAATTTGACTCCCGCATTGTAATTCCTGTGTTTACCAATGATGAGCTGGTATCTTTTGCGAAAACTTATGCAAAAGAGCTGGGATATAAAATTGACGATATGGCAGTTCTTGCATTATATACTTTAATCGGAGATAATCAGAACGAAGAAAATCCGGTCACAATCGGCACAGTCAGAGGCATGATGGATGAAGCCATTAAAAAAGCTTCTAAGAAAGGACGCCGATTAGGAAAGAAAGTGGCAAAACGCCATTTAGATGATGAAAGCGGCAGAATTATGCTGTATGAGAAAGATTTTGATATTTAGTCAGGAGGAAAAAAGATGACAGCCCCTTATCTGGGAAACCCTAAAAGAACCATAGAAGTTCTTCAAAAATACGATTTTGTTTTTCAGAAAAAATTCGGGCAGAATTTCCTGATTGATACCCATGTGTTGGATAAGATTATAAGCACTGCCGAGATTACGAAAGAGGATTTTGTACTGGAGATTGGTCCCGGAATTGGGACCATGACACAGTATCTGGCATGTGCGGCCAGAGAAGTGGTTGCAGTTGAAATTGATAAAGCGCTGATACCAATTCTTGAGGATACGTTACAGGAATACTCTAATGTAACTGTTCTCAACGAGGATATTTTAAAGGTCGATATCAAAAAACTGGCAGATGAGCACAATAATGGAAACCCCATTAAAGTTGTGGCAAATCTGCCATATTATATTACAACACCGATTATCATGGGATTATTTGAAGGAGATGTGCCGATTGAGTCCATTACTGTAATGGTGCAAAAGGAAGTAGCGGACCGAATGCAGGTAGGACCGGGAACAAAGGAATACGGAGCATTGTCATTGGCAGTGCAGTATTATGCAGAGCCTTATATTGTAGCCAATGTGCCGCCTAACTGCTTTATGCCAAGACCGAAGGTGGGAAGCGCCGTTATACGTCTTACAAAACATGCAGAACCTCCGGTAGAGGTGTCTGATACAAAGCTGATGTTTCGCATTATTCGGGCATCCTTTAATCAGAGAAGAAAAACTCTTGCCAACGGTTTAAATAATTCTCCGGAGCTTTCCTTTGGAAAAGAAGAAATTCAAAGAGCAATTAAGGCTTGTGGATTTCCTGAGGGAATTAGAGGAGAAGCATTGACCTTAGAAGAGTTTGCTGCATTGACCAATGAATTTAAAAGTAAATAAGAAACAGAAAAACATCGCAGAGAAGTGAGTCTGCGATGTTTTTTTTTATAAATATTAAAGGAAGGAGAGTCGGCATTAACGCCGACTTATGAAAAAGAAAATATAAAAATAATTTGCTCTGTATTATTTTTATGATATTAGTATATATTGGAAATATGTTCAAAGCATGATGAACTTGTGAAGAAATCGTGAACGAAATTGAAAACTTTTATGAATGTTCCACATTAAAGCCCTAAAAAGGAAGATGACAGGGAATTTGCAAGTGGTGAATATCTAAAAAGTTTTCAACGGATATCCGTGCGCCTCCTAAAAGACAGGAGAGATTTTCTAATTTTGAGGGGATAATGTTACAGTCTCTGTTTTGATGTCCGGCCAAGTATTCTGAAATTCTTTGGTTGATATCAGGAATATGATTGGAAAAAGCGCTGTTTAATACAATGATATCGGTATTAAAGGTGTTAATAATATTGTTAATGCCAATGGAGATGTATTTCACGAATAAATCCATCATTTCATGGGCAAGAGGCAGGTTTGCATCATAATCCTTTAAAAATTCAGATATAGTAACGTTTTCTTTCTTCTGTCTGGCAGCATAATTTTCCAGAATGGCTCTTTGAGAGGCATAAAGCTCAAAACAGCCCTGATTTCCGCAGGGGCATGGTTTTCCGTCAGGGAATAAGATGGTGTGCCCGAATTCACCGGCATAGCCATCCCGTCCTTTATATAAGCGTCCGTTTACCAGAATTCCCATACCAATTCCGTCATGCACATTGATATGTATCATATTTTTATATTTGTGATGAAAGGCGGCTTCTCCCAAAACAGAGAGATTTGCTTCATTTTCTACAAAGACAGGAATTTGAAAGGTTTCCTGCAAATGTGTACCCAGACCGCTTTTGGGGAGAGGATAATAAGGCGTAAATAAAATTTCGTTTTTTTGGACAACTCCATAAATACCAATGGAAACTCCGATAATTTTATTTTTAAACGCAGTATTTTCTCTGATATAGAAATTTAAAATCTGTTCTAAATTCTGCAAAAGATTATCCTGTGGACAGAAGGGGATTTTTTTGATTTCCTGTACTTCTCCCTTTAAGTTTGTCAAAAGGGCAATAATCTGCTGCGGTTGTATTTCTAAAGACAGGGCAAAACCATAAGCTTTGTTAAACTCCAGCAGGATGGGCTTTCTTCCCATGGAGGTTTGGGCACTGCCGATTTCCCTGATGAAATGCTGTTCCAATAATTCCTGTACAATATTGGAAATGGTTGCTTTCGTAAGGGATAATTGCTTTGCCAGTTCTGCTCTGGAAACAGGAGGGTTATTTATAATAAATTCTAATACCAGACGGCGGTTATTATTGCGTATCATTTCCTGATTGGCGATGGACATAATAAAAGCTCCTTCGTATGTTAAACTTTTTGTTCTTATCATACACTTTTATATGGAATGGGGCAAGGATATACATTTTTTCTTTTAAGAACCTTTCGAAAAACTTTAGAAGTATGTGGGAGAAAATGTGGTATAATATAATTGCATAAAATACAATTATAGCTGATTACATCAGCTTATCGTCACATGCGTGACGAATTATACCGGCAATCCACGACTTGCCGAGTAAATGCTCTAATGAGCGCTTCCTCGTCTGCGTACGTGGTATAATGAAATTGTCACATTAAGTATATATTCGGAAATATTGATACATTTTATGCTCAGTCTGCGCTCACTTTGAGCTTATAATCTCAAAGCGTGCTCGACAAATTCGCTAAAGGTGCATCAATATTTCTGAATAATATTTAAAGTGACAACTTCGGTTTGGAAAGGAAATACCCTTTTGGGTGTTTCCTCGCCGGCACATGTGGTATATAAAATATGTAGAATTTAAGGAGATTGAAGATATGAAGAAAAAAGGAATTGCGTTGCTGCTTACAGGTGTGATTATGGCATCTTGTTCTATGCCTGTTTATGCGGACAGAGAGGATGCGAAGCTGGATGTTCCCTATATTTCTCTGGGAGCAGATTTAAATGCGCAGGAAAAGGCTTCTGTTTTGGCGCTTTTAGGTGTTTCGGAAAAGGATTTAGAAGATTATACTGTTGCTACGGTTACAAATAAGGACGAGCACAATTATCTGGACTCTTATCTGGATAAAAGTGTTATCGGTTCAAGGGCTCTTTCTTCTGTTTTGGTAGAGGGAAAAGAAGATGGAAACGGAATTCACGTAACAACAAAAAATATTACATACTGTACGCCGGGAATGTACGAAAATGCTCTTGCCACAGCAGGAATTAAGGATGCGGATATTATAGTTGCAGGTCCGTTTAAAATTTCTGGAACAGCAGCTTTGGTAGGTGCAATTAAATCTTATGAAAATATGACAGGTGAAGAAGTAAAAGAAGAAAATGTAGAAACAGCTACCAATGAGCTGGTTATTACCGGACAGATTGCGGAAGACGTAGGAAGTCAGGAAAAAGCAGAGCAGCTCATCGGAGCAATTAAAGGAGAGGTAGTCAGCAGCGGCGTTTCATCACCGGAAGAAATCGGAGAAATTGTAGACCAGGCTGTAAAAGAGATGGAGGTAAAGCTCTCTGAGGAAGACCGTCAGGCTATTGTAAAGCTCATGGAAAAAATCGAAAATCTGGATTTGGATATCAACAGCTTAAAAGAACAGGCAAAAAATCTTTACGATAAGATTGAAGATTTAGGATTAAAGCTGGATATTAATGAAGAAGAGGTAAAGGGATTTTTTGATAAAATTATAGAGTTCTTTAAAAATTTATTTTCCGGTAATCAAGAATAAGAAATTTGGAGCTGCCGCATTAGGCGTATATCATGTTTAAGCGGCAGCTCCTGCTTATAAAAGGCTATGATAGATTTCTTTCATACAATTCTTTATGATTTCTTTTCAGAAAATTCCTGTATTTTTTCATTCAGAGAGAGCATACGTCTATCCAGATTTGAAACGATATTTGCACATTCCTGCAGCTCACGGCGAATATAATCCGGTGCATTTCCCTCAAATTTATAATAGATTTTATGTTCCAGACTTGCCCAGAAATCCTGTGCAATGGTGCGGATTTGTATTTCCACAATGGTATCCACAATTCCCTGTGTCAGATGAATAGGAACTGTCACCAGAATGTGATAGCTTTGATATCCGCTTACTTTTGGGTGCGTAATGTAATCCTTCACAGAAACTACCTTTAAATCGCTTTGTTTTGTAATCATATCTGCAATCAAATAGATATCAGAAGTAAAAGAACATATAATACGAATACCTGCGATGTCATTTACGTACTTCACCATGTTTTCCACACTGGTTTCATAACCGTTCTTTTTTAGCTTATTTACAATACTTGTGGGAGTTTTGATGCGAGATTTAATGTGCTCAATAGGAGTATAATGATAAATGTGTTGAAATTCATCATTGAGTATATCAATTTTTGTATTAATTTCTTTTAAAGCAGCGTTGTAGAGGAACATAAGTGTTTCCCAGCCATCTGCATCTTCTTGTTTTATCAGGTCTATCAGTTTTTCCATTTTTGTGTCCTCGTCAAACAAATTAAAAGTCTGTCACTTTTTCTTAGTATAGCAGAAAAGCGACAGACAGTCAAAAAAGATTTTATACTGTATGTAGAAGCATGTCCTGAGATTTAATCAGATTTAATTTTCGCATACCATTTGCTATAAATAATGTAAGGACACCGGGCAGGATGAAATGAAACAGAAGAATTTTAAGAAATACCATCTGCGGAGCTTCTCCTGCTGTCATGGTTTCCCAAGTAGTCATCTGTCCCATAAGTGCCATAGTGCCCAAACCGGAACCGTTAGGTGAATTCTGTATTTTTCCTACAAGAACTCCCAGAGGACCTAAAATAGCGCTGGAAAGTATAGAAGGCAGCAGAAGGAATGGATTTTTCAAAATATTGGGAAGCAGCAGTAACGGTGTGCCTGTCCCAATAGAAAGAAGCCCTGAAAATCCATTTTCTCGATAACTTGCAGCAGCCATTCCCACCATACTGCAACAGCAGCCAATGGTTGCAGCTCCGGCAGCGAGTCCGGATAATCCCAGCATAGAACCAAGAACTACGGTATTTATAGGAAAAATAACAGCAATTCCCATAAGTATAGAGACGGTCATTCCCATAAGGAAAGGCTGCTGTTGTGTGCCCCAGTTTATCCAGTTTCCGAATTGCTCCAGAAAATGATTAAGGGGTGTGCTTACCCAAAGCCCAACAAGCCCTCCGCATAAAATTCCCGTAAGAGGACATAAGATTAAATCAAAAGCGGTTTTTCCGGCTAGAAGACGAGAAAGCTCAATAGCTGCAAAAGCAGCTAAAAAAGCTCCCAGAAATTGTCCGGGACCGGATGCACCTCCTGCCATGCCTGCGATACCTGCACACAATGCAATAAGAGGCTTTTCCTGAAGGCGACAGGCAATGCCCACGCCAATACCTGCACCTGTAAGGGAAATGGCGATACTGCCCAGATGGGTAAGCGTATTGCTGAAATCATTGGGGAAAAAGCCGGCAATCTGTTGCAAAATTGTTCCCATAACCCATGTGGCAAAGATGCCGCATGCCATTCCATGAACACCTTCTATGAAAAATCGTTCAAACAGTTTTTTCATAATTTCAGATTTTTAAATAAAGAGCCTAAGGAAGTAGAGATTTCTTCGCTTTCCGGTAATTCGTAATCCGGTTCTTCCTCTTTTTCTTCTGCGATTTCATTGAGCGCTTTCATGCTCAGACTGATTTTTCCGTCTTCGTTTTTGATTACTTTTGCTTTTACTGTATCGCCAATGCTTAAAACGGCTTTCGGTGATTTAATTCGTTTTTCGGAAATCTGAGAAATGTGTACAAGACCGGATATTCCGTCACCTAAATCAATGAAAGCGCCGTAAGTCTGTAAGGACTCTACGGTACCTTCCACAATACTTCCCACCTTAATATCGTCAATTTTACTGCGTTTTTCAGCATCAGCCTTTTCTTTTAAAATTTCTTTTGCAGAGAGAACAAGACGGTTTTCCTGTTCGTCTACTTCAAAAACCCTTACAGTAATGGTCTTTTTTAAGAAATCTTCTGGATTTTCTACATAATTTAAAGCCAGCTTGGAAACCGGGATAAAAGCACGGATACCTTCTACATAAGCAATAACGCCGCCTTTTACAATGCCCTCCACGGACACTTCAAATTCTGTTTTGTCTTCCTTCATCTGCTCTAATTTGTCCCATATAAGCATATCATCGTCACGGAAGTTAGAGAAAGAAGCGTCAATTTCTTTCATGTAGTCTTCCATAGTTTCTTGTTTTTTCATTTCTTCTGACATTGAAATACCTCCATGTTTTAAATTTTGGATTAAGTATATCATAATTGCCATTGATTTAGAAGTATGTTACTATAAAAACAGATAGAACTGCAGTAAAGGCAGAAAGGAAAGAAGAATGGGAAAGCAAGGAAAAATATACATTATCGGACATAAAAATCCAGACACAGACTCTATTTGTTCAGCGATTGCTTATGCGGATATAAAGAACAGAATGAGTAACGGAAATCGCTATGCGGCAAAGAGAGCGGGACAGATAAATGAAGAAACAGAATATGTGCTGAAACGATTTGGTGTGGAAGCGCCGGGTTACCTGTCAGATGTTGGGACACAGGTAAAAGATATGGATATTCGTGAAACTCCGGGAGTTCCCAACAGTATTTCCATTAAAGATGCGTGGGCAATTATGAAAGAGAGCAGTGCAGTAACATTGCCTATTACAAAAGAGGACGGACAGCTGGAAGGATTGATTACCACAGGAGATATTGCAAAATCCTACATGGATGCCCATGACAATTATTTCCTTTCCAATGCCAGAACCCAGTACAGAAGTATTGCCAATACCGTAGAAGGCGTCATTGTAACAGGAAATTCCCATGGGTATTTTGTAAAGGGAAAGGTGGTAATCGGGGCGGCAAATCCAGATGAATTAGGAGATTTTCTGGAGGAAGACGATTTGGTTATCTTAGGAGACCGCCATGAAGACCACTTATGCGCTATTCAGGAAAATGTAAGCTGTATGATTGTGTGCAACCATGCCAGAGTATCTGCAGATATTATTGAGGCGGCAGAAAGAAACCAGTGCGTCATCATTCAGTCCGCTCTTGATACATTTACCGTAGCGAGACTGATTAATCAGAGTATTCCTGTGAAACACATTATGAAAAAGGAAAATTTGATTACATTTCAGACAGATGACTTTACAGACGATGTAAAGGACATTATGGTAAAAAACAGACACAGAGCATTTCCGGTGGTAAATAAGCATGGCAAGTATATAGGAACGGTTTCCCGCCGTAATTTGCTGGGAATGAAAAAGAAACAGCTGATTTTAGTTGACCATAATGAGAAGACACAGGCAGTGGACAATATTGATGCGGCAGAAATATTGGAAATTATCGACCATCACAGATTGGGCTCACTGGAAACTTTACAGCCGGTGATGTTCCGCAATCAGCCGGTAGGGTGTACAGCGACAATTATGTATCAGATTTATGTGGAAAAGGCGTTGGAAATCAGTCCGTCTATTGCGGGGCTTTTATGTTCTGCGATTATTTCAGATACTTTGATGTTTCGTTCGCCTACCTGTACCTCCGCAGATAAAATGGCGGCAGGCGCTTTGGCTTTGATTGCGGGAATTAATATAGAAGAACATGCAAAAGAAATGTTTACTGCCGGAAGTAATTTGAGAGGAAAGACTACGGAAGTTATTTTCTATCAGGATTTCAAGCGATTTACGGCAGATACCGTGAATTTTGGCGTAGGGCAGATTAGCTCCATGAATGAAGATGAGCTGAAAGATTTAAAGAAAAGGCTTATTCCGTTTATGGAACATGAGTGTGGAAAGAACGGAATTTCCATGGTATTTTTCATGCTGACCAATATTTTAGATGAGTCTTCAGAAATCATCTGTTATGGAGAGGGCAGCGGAAAATTGGTGCAGGATGCGTTTGAGGTACAGGAGTCAGACAGCGGTTATATACTGCCCGGCGTGGTATCCAGAAAGAAACAGCTAATACCTGCATTTATCGGAACTTTGCAGCAGAATGGAAATTAGCGTATAGCATATTGGCATTGAAAGGAAAAAGAAAATGGGTAAAATTGAGTGGAAACCGGGGAATATGCTTTATCCTCTGCCGGTGGTAATGGTAAGTGTGGCAGATGAAGAAGGAAAAGACAATATTATTACCGTGGCATGGGCAGGAACGGTATGTACCAATCCGCCTATGGTATCAATTTCCGTAAGACCGGAGAGATATTCTTATCACATGATAAAAGAAACCGGAGAGTTTGTAATCAACCTTACTACAGAAAAGCTGGCTTATGCAACGGATTACTGCGGGGTAAAATCCGGTCGGGATGTAGATAAATTTAAAGAGGTACATTTAACAAGAGAAGCAGCCTCTCATGTGGGAGCGCCTATGATAAAAGAGTCTCCTGTTTCTATTGAGTGTCGTGTAAGAGAAGTGCAGGAGTATGGAAGTCATAGCGTGTTTACGGCAGATGTGCTGGCGGTACATGTAGATGACCAATACATGGATGAAAAAGGCAAGTTTGATTTGGCAATGTCAAATCCGATTGTTTATTCCCACGGAGAGTATTATGGATTAGGAAAGAAATTAGGAACTTTTGGGTATAGTATCAAGAAGAAAAGAAAGAAAAAACAGAAGAAACAGGGGAAATGAGTATGAAAAACATTACACTGATTGGGATGCCCGGTGTAGGAAAAAGCACGGTAGGCGTTATTCTGGCTAAAGTGCTGGGATATGAATTTGTGGATTCAGACCTGTTAATTCAAAAGTCTGAAAATATGCTTTTGCGGGAAATTATTGCAAGGGACGGACAAGATGGTTTTTTAAAAATTGAAAACAGGGTAAATGCTTCTATTGAAACGGAAAAATCAGTAATTGCCACAGGGGGAAGCGTGGTATACTGTGCAGAAGCAATGGAGCATTTAAAAGAAATCGGCAAAGTGGTATACCTGAAGTTGGAGTACGGGGAACTAAAGAAACGTTTGGGAAATTTAAGGGGCAGAGGCGTGGTTCTGAGAGATGGACAGACTTTAAAGGATTTATACGATGAGCGGACACCTCTTTACGAGAAATATGCAGATGTCATAGTTGATGAGAAAAATCTGGATGTAGAGGGAACTTTACAGAAAATTCTCGAAAATATTGCTGAATAATTGACAGCAAAGACTTAGGAAACTGTGGAGAAACGGGAAAATACGGATTTTTATTTACAAATTCTTATATCTGTTATAATATAATGGATAAGCCATAAAATAGTATTGAGAAAGTATTGTAAACAGACGTAAATTCGAGGAATGGCTTTAGAACAAATAGATAAAACCTGTGACAGACAGGCAGACATAGATTTAGACAGGTAATGATACCTGAGAAAACAAGAGGTGTGTATATGGAACAGTATATCATTAAGGGTGGAAACCCATTGGTCGGTGAAGTGGAAATTGGCGGCGCCAAGAACGCAGCTCTGGCTATACTGGCAGCAGCAATCATGACAGATGAGACGGTACACATTGAAAATTTACCAAATGTTCGTGATATTAATGTGTTATTAGAGGCAATTAAAGAGATTGGTGCAATAGTTGACCGTATTGGTCCTACGGAAGTGAAGATTGCGGGCGCAACTATTGGAAATATTACTGTTGAGTATGAATATATTAAGAAAATCAGAGCGTCCTATTATTTATTGGGGGCTCTTTTGGGCAAATATAAAAATGCAGAAGTACCCCTTCCGGGAGGATGTAATATAGGAAGTCGTCCCATTGACCAGCATTTAAAAGGTTTTCGGGCTCTTGGTGCGTCTGTGGATATTATTCACGGTGCAGTTGTAGCAAAGGCAGAGCATCTTACAGGGAAACATATTTTTATGGACATGGTATCCGTAGGTGCGACAATTAACGTTATGATGGCAGCGGCAATGGCGCAGGGAAACACGACTATTGAAAATGCGGCGAGAGAGCCACATGTTGTAGATGTCGCAAACTTCTTGAACAGCATGGGTGCAAATATTAAAGGTGCCGGTACAGATGTTATTCGTATTCAGGGAGTGGACAAGCTTCATGGTACGACTTATTCTATTATTCCGGATCAGATTGAAGCAGGAACCTTCATGTGTGCAGCAGCAGCAACCATGGGGGATATTATGGTGAAAAATGTTATTCCAAAACACTTGGAAGCTACTACGGCAAAATTGGAGGAAATCGGATGTCAGGTAGAGGAGTTTGACGATGCGGTGCGTGTTGTGGCAAATAAACGTTTAAAACGCACTAATGTAAAGACTATGCCGTATCCGGGTTATCCCACAGATATGCAGCCTCAGTTTGCAGTGACATTGACACTGGCAGAGGGGACAAGTATTGTAACAGAAAGTATTTTTGAAAATCGTTTTAAATATGCAGATGAGCTTACCAGAATGGGAGCTAATATTAAGGTAGAGGGAAATACTGCTATTATTGATGGCGTGCAGAAGCTTGCCGGAGCAAGAGTGAGCGCACCGGATTTAAGAGCAGGAGCAGCTCTTGTTATTGCCGGCTTGGCGGCTGAAGGCATTACGATTGTGGATGACATTGTTTATATCCAGAGAGGATATGAGCGTTTTGAAGAAAAACTCAGAAGCCTTGGCGCAGAAATTGAAAAGGTTTCCAGTGAAAAGGAAATTAAGAAGTTTCAGCTTCGAGTAGGCTGATAGAGTTTTTGGAAAAAATGCTTGACGGATAACGGGAAAAGCGTTATTGTAGTAGTGCTAAATGGAAAATTGTAAATGTTATATTTTCTCTTATTCAGAGTGATGGAGATACATAGGATCTGTGAAGTCACGGCAACCCCGCATGGCGGAAGGTGCCAACCTGAGCGAATAATCGAACAATAAGAGGATTCATTTTATGGAAAGTATATGAGTCCGCTTTGTCGGACTCTTTTTTATTTCATAGGAAATTGCGTCCTATGAAACAAAAATGCTCCGCAAGGAGTGTATTGCGGTGGAAGTACAAGAGAAAATATAAACTCAAGAAAAGGAGAAAAGACATGGAAAAAAGGTTATTTACTTCCGAATCTGTAACTGAAGGTCATCCGGATAAGATGTGTGATGCGATTTCTGATGCGATTTTAGATGCGCTTATGGAAAAAGATCCAATGAGTCGTGTTGCCTGTGAAACAGCTACAACAACAGGTGTTGTTATGGTTATGGGTGAAATTACAACAAGCGCTTATGTAGATATTCCGAAAATTGTAAGAGATACTGTTCGTGAAATCGGTTATACAAGAGCAAAATATGGTTTTGATGCAGATACTTGCGGTGTTATTACTACAATCGATGAACAGTCAGCAGATATTGCTTTAGGTGTAAATAAAGCGTTAGAAGCAAAAGAAAATAAAATGTCCGAAGAAGAAATCGATGCAATCGGCGCCGGAGATCAGGGTATGATGTTTGGATTTGCAACAGATGAAACAGAGGAATTTATGCCATATCCAATCGCACTTGCTCATAAACTGGCATTACAGCTTACAAAAGTGCGTAAAGACGGCGTGCTTACTTATTTAAGACCGGATGGAAAAACACAGGTAACTGTGGAATATGATGAAAATGATAAGCCAATGCGTTTAGATGCAGTGGTATTATCTACACAGCATGATCCGGAAGTGACACAGGAACAAATTCACGCAGATATTAAAAAATATGTATTTGATCCAATTCTTCCAGCAGATATGGTAGACGATGAAACGAAATTCTTTATCAACCCAACAGGACGTTTTGTAATTGGAGGTCCTCACGGGGACAGTGGATTGACAGGACGTAAGATTATTGTAGATACTTACGGTGGATATGCACGTCACGGCGGCGGAGCTTTCTCTGGTAAAGACTGTACAAAAGTAGACCGTTCTGCAGCTTATGCAGCTCGTTATGTTGCAAAAAATATTGTAGCAGCAGGTCTTGCAAAGAAATGTGAAATTCAGCTGTCTTACGCAATCGGTGTAGCACATCCGACTTCCATCATGGTTGATACATTTGGAACCGGAAAGCTTTCTGATACACGTTTAGTGGAAATTATTCGTGAGAATTTTGATTTAAGACCGGCAGGAATTATTAAAATGCTGGATTTACGTCGTCCAATTTACAAACAGACAGCAGCTTACGGACATTTTGGAAGAAATGATTTGAACCTGCCTTGGGAAAAATTAGATAGAGTGGAAGAATTAAAGAAATATTTATAAGATATTTATGAAAATGAGAATTTTTATGTCGGACTGTTTCATTAACGGTCCGATTTTTTCTGTTTTGTGCCGAAAGTATTACATTTGTGTGTATATGAAGAAATGAGGTTGAAATTACCAGAAAATTGTAATAGGATATCAATATAGAAATAAAAGCAGCGGGAGGAAAAGGAATGAAGAAAAAAACGTTACAGGCTGCTGTAATTGCTTTAGGTATTTTAAGCGCCAGCTTTACAGTATCTGCTATGGGGAAAGTTAATACGGAAAATTCTGTAGTGCCTGAAACAGCAGAAGAAGTTGTGGGGTCAGTTGATAGTGAGAAAACGCAGAACATTTCTGTAGATGAAATGATTAAGCCGGAAAAACTTGAGACAGATGGAGAAGGTGAAGATAAACCAAAGACTGGCTGGGTTTGTGATGGAGAAAATTGGAAGTATAGGGACGAAAACGGCGATTTTGTGAAAAATAGTTGGCAGGAAGTCGGAGAATTCAAGTATTATTTTGGAGAAGATGGAGTGATGCAGACAGGTTGGATTGCTCCGGGGGATGGAAACTGGTATTATGCTTATGCGGATGGAGCAGCGCAGACAGATTGGTTTCAGGCGAAAGACGGCCGTTGGTATTATGCGAATAAAGATGGAGTAATGCAGACAGGTTGGATTGCCCCGGGAGATGGAAATTGGTATTATGCCTATGCAGATGGAGCAATGCAGACAGATTGGTTTCAGGCGGAAAACGGCCGTTGGTATTATGCGAATAAAGACGGAGTAATGCAAACGGGTTGGATTGCCCCGGGAGATGGAAATTGGTATTATGCCTATGCAGACGGAGCGATGCAGACAGGTTGGTTTACTCCGGGAGACGGAAACTGGTATTATGCGAATAAAGACGGAGTAATGCAGACAAATTGGTTTCAGGCGGAAAATGGTTGTTGGTACTATGCGAATAAAGACGGAGTGATGCAGACAGGCTGGATTGCCCCGGGAGATGGAAATTGGTATTATGCCTATGCAGATGGAGCAATGCAGACGGGTTGGATTGCCCCGGGAGATGGAAATTGGTATTATGCCTATGCAGATGGAGCAATACAGACAGGCTGGATTTTGACGGGAACAGATGATTGGTATTATGCTTATGGAAATGGTGCGATAGCAATTAATACTTGGGAAAAAATGAACGGACAGTGGTACTGGTTTGATGAAAGTGGTTTGATGGCACAGGGCTGGAAATACATAGGAAGATATAAATATTATTTTGACAAATCGGGATATATGCTTCAGGATTTGGATGGAGTATTGGGAAGACAGTCTTCTTATGAAATTACAGTAAACCGTAAAAGATGTCAGGTAATGGTTTACGCAAAGGACGGAAGTAATGGATATATTATTCCGGTAAAAACATTTACCTGCTCCGTAGGGCTTCCTTCTACACCTACACCTACGGGAACATTTTATACACCGAATAAGTATCGCTGGCATACTTTGATGGGACCTTCTTATGGTCAATATTGTACCAGAATTAACGGAGGAATTTTATTCCACTCCGTAGCCGGTTATAATATGACAAGCTATAACATCCATGCAAGGGATTATAATAAGTTGGGTTCACCGGCATCTCACGGCTGTGTGCGTTTAAATGTACGTGATGCAAAATGGATTTATGATAATTGTAGTTTGGGAACAAAGGTTACAATTTCTGACTCCGTAGCAACACCGTTTGACAAACCTGCGACAATTAAAATTCCTGCAAATCAGAATTGGGATCCAACAGACCCAAATATCTAAAAAAGATATATAGATTGGCTGCATCAGACAAGTGTGTAAAGTTCTGATGCAGTCTTTTTTTCTTGTTTTTATATAAATATATCGAATTTTTTAAATTAAATAAATAAAACATAAAAATCAAATAAAAATAGCTTGACATGAGAAATAGAAGATGATATTATATTAAAGTTGCTGTTAAGCGAATAAAAACAAAAAAATAAAAAAACAAAAAAGTGTTGACAAATATTGAAACAAATGATATTATAGTCAAGCTGTCGCAAAACGACAACAAAGCAGTCGAAAAAGACTGAAAAAAGTTTAAAAAAGTTCTTGACAGAGAGATACAGATGTGATAATCTAGTATGGCTGTCGCAAAAGAGCAGAGATGCCGAAAGGCAGCAAAAAAACTTTTTAAAAAAGTACTTGACAAGCTGAAGATGATATGATAAAATATCGGAGCTGTCAAACGACAGGAACCTTGATAATTAAACAGTGAAACACATGAAAACGAAAATTCTTTTACATTCATTTTTAAAAACGGTTTAAAAAACCAAAAACAGTAAAAGGGATAGATAGCCAAGCAGTTATCTTGAATTGGAGCAGACACTTTATCAGAGAGTTTGATCCTGGCTCAGGATGAACGCTGGCGGCGTGC
>ERZ1673750.354-NODE-354-length-39344-cov-5.615719_pt1 | contig 39344 bp, 32 predicted proteins | sample MGYA00580203_ERZ1673750 | MGnify/ENA primary metagenome ERZ1673750 (study PRJEB41218, sample SAMN15661763) | gut metagenome | host: Homo sapiens | place: Canada: London | collected 2015-08-20/2019-03-30 | study: EMG produced TPA metagenomics assembly of... | reverse complement strand
AGTCAAAGGTTATCCATGGCAAGAAATATGGCTCAACAGTTGGTATACCAACAGCAAATCTAAATATAAACACAGGCTACATCATTCCATATCAAGGCGTATATGTAACAAAGATTAAGATTAAAGATCAAATATATAAATCAGTTACTAGCGTTGGCAAAAACTTAAGTTTTAATGAAGATTTTGTAAGCGTTGAGACAAACATTTTCGATTTTAAAGATGACATATACGATGATACTGTAAGATTATACTTTATTTATAGGATCAGAGATATGTTAAATTTTGAAGATAAAGATAATTTGATTAAGCAAATCAAGAGCGATATAGATTTTGCAAAAAATTTTGAAGATTATTTATAATTATGAGTATAAAATGCTTTACAAATGCTAAAGTTCATGATATACTAATATAGGTACCTTATGCTATGTATATCGTTCCCGTCGATACACTTGGCTGAGGCAAATATTATTAAGGGGGAAACAAAATGTTATCAAAAGAAGAAAAATCAAAAATCATTGATGATTTTAAAATGCACGAAGGGGACACTGGTTCTACAGAAGTACAAATAGCTATATTTACTAAGAGAATCAATGACCTTACAGAACACTTAAAGACACACAAGAAAGACCATCACTCAAGAAGAGGTTTATTTAAAATGATCGGTCAAAGAAAGGGTCTTTTAAAATATTTGTATAACACAGATATTGAAAAATATCGTGAATTGATAGACAGATTAAATATCAGAGGATAAAGAGGGCGGGGATATCCCGCTCTTTTATTAGATTAAAGGAGATGTGAGATGCAAGAAAATTTTAAAACTACCTTAGCAGGTAGACCTTTAGAAATTGAAACAGGAAAGATGTGCGAGCAAGCTGGTGGCTCTTGCTTAGTTAAGTATGGAGATACTTATGTTTTAGTTAATGCGACAAGCACAAAAGCACCAAGAGAAGGGGTAGACTTCTTCCCATTAAGTGTTGATTACGAAGAAAAATTTTATTCTGTTGGTAAGATACCAGGAGGATATATAAAAAGAGAGGGAAGACCTTCAGAGAAAGCAGTTTTAACTTCAAGGCTGATTGATAGACCAATTAGACCTTTATTTCCTGAGGGCTTTTTTAATGATGTACAAGTCATAGCAACAGTACTTTCAGTTGATCCGGACAATAGTCCAGAAATTGCTGCTATGATCGGTTCATCAGTAGCTTTATGTATTTCTGATATACCATTTAACGGACCAACAGCAGCTGTTTACGTTGGACTTATAGATGGTGAATACGTTATCAACCCAAAACAAGAAGAGATGGAAAAGTCTGATATAAACCTATGTATTTCAGGTACAAAGGACGCTATCATGATGGTAGAATCAGGATCAAATGAAGTTTCTGAAGATCAAATGATAAAGGCTATACTAAAGGGACACGAAGCTATCAAAGAAATTTGTGAATTTGAAGAAGAAATTATCAAAAAGATTGGTAAAGAAAAATATTCATTTGAAAAATTTGAAGCAAAAGAAGAAATTTTTAATGAAATCGATAAAGAGTTTAGAGAAGACATTAAAGACTCTATATTTGAAGCTGATAAGATCCAAAGAATTGAAAACAGCGAATCACTTAAGGATACTATACTAAATAAATATCTTGAAAAATACCCAGAAGATCAAAAGAGCATACTTAAAACTATTGATGATATCACTAGCGAAGAGTTCAGAAAAGGCATACTTGAAAGAAATTTAAGACCTGACGGAAGAAATACTGAGCAAATCAGACCACTTTCTGCAGAAGTTGGCTTATTACCTAGAGCTCATGGATCAGGATTATTCAAAAGAGGTCAAACTCAAGTTTTAACTATAGCTACACTTGGCTCATTTGGCGACAGTCAATCACAAGACGGCTTGGTTGAAGAGGGCGAAAAACACTATATGCATCAATACAATTTCCCTCCATATTCAGTTGGAGACGTTAGACCGCTTAGAAGCCCAGGCAGAAGAGAGATAGGCCATGGAGCCCTTGCTGAAAGAGCTTTAGTTCCAGTTATACCAACACTTGAAGAGTTCCCATACACTATAAGGCTTGTATCAGAAGTACTAAGCTCAAACGGTTCTTCATCACAAGCAAGTATATGCGGATCAACACTTGCTCTTATGGATGCTGGTGTACCAATTAAAAAACCAGTAGCAGGTATTGCTATGGGACTTATTAAATCAGATGCAAATACTAAGATATTAACAGATATTCAAGGACTTGAAGATCACCTTGGAGATATGGACTTTAAAGTAGCTGGCACTAAAGATGGTATCACAGCTATGCAAATGGATATCAAGGTTCAAGGTATAGACGAAGAGATCATGAAAGTGGCTCTAGAACAAGCTAAGAAAGCTAGATTTGAAATACTTGGTGTAATCACATCAGCTATTAGTGAACCAAGAAAAGAATTATCTGAATATGCACCAAAGATTGCAACAATCAAGATAGATCCAGATAAGATTAGAGATGTTATAGGCTCAGGCGGAAAGGTAATTAACAAGATTATCGAAGAAACTGGCGCTAAGATTGATATAACTGATGATGGTGACGTATACATCTCAGCAGATACTACTGAAGGACTTAACGGTGCTAAGAAAATGATAGAAGACATCGTTAAAGAAGTTGAAGTAGGCGAAGTTTATTTTGGTAAAGTTAATAGAATAACTAATTTTGGAGCTTTTGTTGAAGTGTTAAATGGCAAAGAAGGTTTATTACACATTTCACAAATTTCTAAGGAAAGAGTAAATAAAGTTGAAGATGTATTAAAGCTTGGTGATGAAATCATGGTTAAGGTTACATCTATTGATGAACAAGGCAGAATCAATCTTTCAAGAAAGGCCTTGGTAGAAAATTCTGACGGGGAATCAAAATAATAGGATAAAATTATGGCAACTATTAAGATAATAAATAAGAGTAAAAATGAAATACCAAAATACCAAACAGAAAATTCAGCTGGCGTTGATATAAGAGCTTCACTTGATGAAGACCTTGTATTAAAAGCTGGTGAGTTTAAACTAGTAAGTACAGGTATCTACTTAGAGATACCTTCTTCTTACGAGGTTCAAATCAGAGCAAGATCAGGACTTAGCATTAAGCACGGCATTGGCCTTGTCAATGGTATCGGAACTATCGATAGTGACTATAGAGGCGAAATAAAGGTTCCTCTAATAAATTTTTCGAAAGAAGATTTTACTATTGAAAATGGTATGAGAATCGCTCAAATGGTTTTATCAAAATACGAAAAAATAAATTTTGAAGAAGTAGATGAGCTTTCAGACTCTGAAAGACAAGATGGCGGCTTTGGTTCAACAGGAGTTAAATAATGACATTAATTAAAGCAATAATACTCGCTATAATTCAAGGCATAACAGAGTTTTTGCCAATAAGCTCATCAGGTCACTTGGCCATAGTTCAAATTTTATTTAATATAAAAGAAGGTAATGTATTTTTCTCACAAGTTTTGCATTTTGGAACCTTACTTTCAATTTTGCTTGTTTATCATAAACAAGTTATAAACATGATAGTAGAGTTTTTTAAGATGCTTGCTTCATTAATCAAAAGAGAAAAAATAGAGCTAAACCATTATCAAAAACTAGCTCTATACATCATACTAGCGACTATACCTACAGTTTTCATCGCTTTATATATAGAAAAGTATCTAGATCAATTATATATGTCATTGTCGCTTATAGGTGTATTTTTCATCATAACAGCAATATTGATATATTATATTGATATTAATTTGTATAGTAAAACAAGGAGAATCACTAAGGCTGGAGTGCCAAGAGTGCTTGCAATTGGAGCAGTTCAAGGCATTGCTGCACTGCCAGGCATATCAAGATCAGGCTCAACTATATTTATTTCTCATGCATTAGGAATAAATAAGAAGGATGCAGTCGATTTTTCGTTTTTACTAGCGATACCTGCTATGTTTGGCGGCTTTATACTTGGATTAAAAGATATATATAAAGAGGGAGCGACTGTAAGTTTTGATTTAAACGCGATAGTCGGACTTATAGTAAGCTTTATAACAGGAGTACTAGCGATTAGATTAATAAAAGTACTTGCTAATAATAAGAAATTCCATGTATTTTCTTATTACTTAGTAGTATTAGGAATTGTTTGTATTGTAGCAAACTACTTATAAAAGAGATGTAAGCGAAGGGATTGTATGAAAACTACAAAAAAAAGAACAAATATAAATAATAAGAGCAAAATAAATAAAAAGGTAGATAAGAACGAATCTTTATTGATATCAGGCCTAATAATACTTTTTGCGTCCGTATTTTTGCTAATTTTTGCAAATAGTGATGCAACTGGTGTTTTTGGCAGATGGATAAAGAGTGGTCTTGTCTACCTTTTTTCACTTGGATACAATATATTTTTATTTTATCTATTGGCAATAGCTTTGGTTTTATTGATACCAAAGTCTAGACCATTTGCAAAAAAATTAATAATATCATTAAGCATTATATTTTTAAGCCTTTTAATTATTTTTGATTCATCTACATCACTTATGAGTTCATTCTCAGCACACGTTTCTCAAGCGACTGAATCAGCGGGAGAACTTGCTTCTGGCGGACTAATAGGCGGTGTATTTGGTTTTCTTTTTTATAGATTATTTGGTGGCGTCGGTACTGTTATCATTTTAGTTATTATTAATATAATTAACATTTATACGCTAACAAGCATTAAAAGAGCTGATATTATCCAAAAAACTGATGACACTATGAATAAGATTCAAGATGGAATTGAAAATAGTGTTGAAAAAATTAAAATTAAGAGACAAGAGATGAGAAATAAAAAGATACTTTCTTCGGATGATATTTTTAATGATGAAGATGATATCAAGACTATAAATAGTGAATCAGATACTAATACCGTTACAAACACAAATGATATCAATCTTGAAGGATTTGACGATGATTTTATTGATATAAAGATTAATGATTCATCAAATACTAAAAATACAGAAGCAGTAGATAAAACTGAAGATGATGTAAAGGCTAAAGAAAATCCAAAAACTGATAAAAAGCCTAAGACTATTAAAAAAGAGATAGAAAAAACTGAAGAGACAGAAGATAATAACGAAGAAATTGATATTGAAAAAGAAATTCATAAGGAAGATATAGTTCATTATGAGTTTCCGTCACTTGATCTATTAAAAGAGGTTGAAGTTACTAACACAAATTCAAAAGGTAAAGAGATTAAGGACAATATCAAGATTATTCAAGATACGCTTAATAATTTTGGCGTTGATGCAAAAGTTACTGGCGTTAATAGTGGCCCAACAATTACCTCTTATGAGATAAGTTTAGCTGCTGGTGTTAAAGTAAGTAAGATATTAAGTCTATCAGATAACTTAGCCCTAGCTCTTGCAACGACTGACATAAGAATACTTGCGCCTATACCAGGCAAGAGCGCAGTAGGCATAGAAGTTCCTAATAAGAATAAGGATACACTTTTACTAAAAGAAATTTTAGATAGCGATGAATTTAGAAATTTAAAATCAAAATTGCCGCTTGCTTTAGGAAAAGATGTTACAGGTATTACCATCGTCAGCTCCATTGCAAGCATGCCTCACTTACTTATAGCAGGAGCTACTGGCTCAGGTAAAAGTGTTTGCATCAATACCATAATCATGAGTATACTTTATAAGGCAAGACCTGATGAAGTAAAATTAATTATGATTGACCCAAAAGTTGTTGAATTAAATGTTTATAATAATATTCCTCATCTTTTGATACCAGTTGTGACAAACGCTAAAAAAGCGCAATTCTCACTAAACTGGGCAGTTCAAGAGATGGAGAAGAGATACCAATTATTCGCAAAGAACAATGTCAAGGACATGCAAAGCTATAATGAACTTGATACTATCACAGAAAAAATGCCTCAGATAGTTATAATTATAGACGAGCTTGCTGATCTAATGATGGTTGCTGCAACAGAGGTCGAAGACGCTATCTGTAGACTTGCTCAAATGGCGAGAGCAGCTGGCATGCATTTAATTGTAGCGACTCAAAGACCATCGGTCGATGTTATTACAGGAACTATAAAAGCGAACATTCCTTCGAGAATTTCCTTCCAAGTTTCTTCGCAAATTGACTCAAGAACTATACTTGACATGAGCGGTGCTGAAAAATTATTAGGCAAGGGCGATATGCTTTACTATCCATCGAACCTTTCAAAGCCAATTAGAGTTCAAGGCGCCTTTGTCAGCGATAAAGAGGTTAAGAGAGTTTGCGATTTCATAAGAAATCAAGGTGAAGCAAATTATAATCAAGATGCTGTTGAATCCATAAGCACGAATAATACTAGCCAAACAATGCAAGATGATAAGGACGATCTATATGATGAGGCGGTTAAGCTGGTTGTAGCTGACGGACAAGCATCTATATCATATTTACAAAGAAAACTTAAGATAGGCTACTCACGTGCTGCAAGAATCGTTGACCAAATGGAAGAGATGGGCGTTGTTAGCGGCTACGATGGATCTAAGCCAAGAAAAGTTTTAATTGAAGAAGAGGATTTAGAAAATTTATACGGTGAAAGCGGTGAAGGACTTGAATAAAGTATTTATACTTACTATGGGATGCTCAAAAAATGATGTAGACTCAGAGACTATGGCATATAAACTAAAAAATAATGACTATACTATAATAAATAATCCATCTGATGCTGATTATATAATCATAAATACTTGTTCATTTATAAATGCAGCGAAAGAAGAGTCCATAGACGCTATATTTGATATGATTAATCAAAAGAAGGATGGAGCTAAGATTATTGTTAGCGGATGCCTTGCTCAAAGATACTCAAAAGAGCTAAAAGAAGAGATTCCTGAGATAGATATCATAGTTGGTACAGGTAATTTTCAAAATATTTCCGAAATAATTAAAGAATATGAAGAAAATAATAAAGATGATGTTTATATCGATAACATAAACGCGGATATTGAATATATAGAAAAAGATGCTGCGGACATCACTGAATACGTTAAAATTGCTGAGGGCTGTAACAATAACTGCTCTTATTGCATAATACCAAAGCTTAGAGGCAGACTTAGATCAAGGCCCATTGACGATATAGTTAATGAGATTAATCATCTACATAAGCTTGGCACTAAAGAAGTTATTCTAATCGCGCAAAACACAACAGACTACGGTATGGACATATATTCTAGGCCATCACTTGATATGCTTTTAAAAGCAATACTAGAGAGGACTAAAATGCCTTGGATAAGAATTATGTATCTATATCCAGATAATATCACAGATGATTTAATCGAAATATTTAATTCATCAGATAGAATACTTAATTACATGGATATACCGCTTCAACACGCTTCGGACCACGTTCTTAAGATGATGAATAGACATATTGATAAAGACGAAATTCATGAATTAATCACAAAATTAAGAACTAAGATAGCTGATCTAGTTTTAAGAACTACATTTATAGTCGGCTTCCCAGGTGAGCGAGAAGAAGATTTTGAAGAGTTACTTAATTTTATTAAAAAAGAAAAATTTGATAAGCTTGGCGTTTTTGAATATAGCGACGAAGAGGGTACAAGGAGCTACTCTTTCAATGAAAAACTTGATGAAAAGACAAAAGCTGAAAGAAGAGAAAAAATTATGGACGCGCAAATGGATATCTCAAGAGCGAGCCTTGAAAAAAGTGTCGGAACTGTGATGAAATGTTTAGTTGAAGATGGTGAAGCTGGCGAATACACTCTAAGAAGCTTTATGGATGCACCTGATGTAGATGGACAAGTTTATGTGACGAGCGATAAAGACCTTGAGATAGGAAGCTTTGTAGATGTAAAGATTATTGAAGCGCTTGAATATGATTTAAGAGGTGAAATTTATGAACCTAGCAAATAAAATAACAATGTTTAGAATATTTTTGCTGCCAATTTTTGTAATAAGCTGTTACTATGATCAAAGCGGTATTTCTAGTCTACTTATATTTTTACTAGGATCATTTAGCGATTTTCTAGATGGGTACGTAGCTAGAAAATACAATATGATCACAGATTTTGGTAAGTTTATAGACCCTATTGCTGACAAGATACTTGTTTTAAGCGCCTTCATCATGTTTATAGACAGGGGCTTCGTTGAGCCATGGGTAGTCATAGTAGTTTTATTTAGAGAATTACTTATCTCAGGTTTTAGGATGCTTGCTGCAAAGAAGAATATATCCATAGCTGCCGATATCTTCGGTAAGCTTAAGACGACAACACAGTTTTTCTCGGTAATATTTTTCTTCTTAACAATTATATTGATAAATAGAAATATGTATATAATAGGAAAAGTATTATTATACGTCTCAGTAGCACTAACAATATTATCTATGATAAACTATCTATATAAAAATAGGGAAGTATTCAATGGAACAATGCAATAAAATTATTGAAATTTTAAAAAATAATAATTTAAGCATATCAGGAGCAGAGTCAATAACAGGTGGACTAATATCAAGCGAACTTGTTAAAGTCTCTGGCGCATCTGATGTTTTTCGTGGCACACTTGTTTCTTATCAATCATCGGTTAAGATAAATACACTAAAGGTTAATAGCGAATTGATTGATAAATACACACCAGTATCTATTGCGGTACTATCTTCTATGCTTGATGGAGCGAAGAATTTATTTGATACTGACATCGTTTACGCCATAACAGGAAGCGCTGGGCCAACGTCATATGATGGGATTCCGGTTGGACTTGTTTATTATGGTATAAGCTATAAAAATCATCAATATTTACATAAAAAGGTTTATACAGGCCCAAGATGTGATATAATAAAAGAAGCAAAGAACGATTTAATCGATTTAATTTTAGAAATAATAATTAAATAATAGAGGTGAAGAAATGGACATGAACGAAAGAGAAAAAGCTCTTGATGAAGCTTTGAAAAAGATTGAGAAAGATTTTGGTAAAGGCTCAATAATGAGACTTGGTGATCACGCTAAGCTAAATATTGAAAGCATTCCAACTGGATGCTTATCGCTTGACATGGCTTTAGGTATAGGCGGTATACCTAAGGGAAGAATAATTGAAATTTACGGACCAGAATCAAGTGGTAAGACTACATTAACACTACACATTATTGCTGAATGTCAAAAAAGAGGCGGCACAGCAGCTTTTATAGATGCAGAACACGCTTTGGACCCACAATATGCAAGAAACTTGGGCGTTGACATCGATAAACTTATAGTATCTCAACCAGACAATGGTGAGCAAGGCCTTGACATAGCAGAAGCACTTGTTAGGAGCGGCGCTGTTGATTTAGTTGTTGTTGACTCAGTTGCAGCACTTGTACCTAAGACTGAGATCGAAGGAGCTATGGGCGACGCAACAATCGGTTTACAAGCAAGACTTATGTCTCAAGCGATGAGAAAATTATCAGGTGTTATATCAAAAACAAATTCAACAGTAGTATTTATTAACCAATTAAGAGAAAAAATTGGTATCATGTTTGGTAGTCCTGAGACAACTACTGGTGGTAAGGCATTGAAATTCTATTCATCAGTAAGACTTGACATAAGAAAATTTGATGTAATCAAGCAAAAAGAAGAGACAGCTGTTGGCAAAAAAGAAGATGTTATCGTAGGTAACAGAGTTCGTGTTAAAGTTGTTAAGAATAAAGTTGCTCCTCCATTTAAGGTAGTTGAATTTGATATTATGTATGGAACAGGTATCTCTAAGGAAGGCGACATCCTAGATGTAGCTGTTGATAGAGGTATAGTTGAAAAAGCTGGCGCATGGTTCTCATACAACGGTGAAAAACTTGGCCAAGGAAGAGAAAATGTTAAACAATTATTCAAAGAAAAACCTGAGCTTATGGAAGAGATAGAATTAAAGGTTAGAGAAGCAAGTAAAAAAGAAGACGAAGCTTTAGAAGCAGAAGAAAATACAGAAGAATAAAGTTGATATAATGAAATTTGTATTTATAACAGATACACATATAAAAGAAAAAAATCCTATAAATAGACTTGATAATTATTTTGAAACGGTAATTAATAAGATTGACGAGGCTGCTCATTTTGCAGTTGAAAACAAAGCCGATTTTATAGTTCACGGTGGAGATCTTTTTGATACTCCAACCGTTTCAACTATTTGTCTTGTCAAATTTAATAGGATTCTTTTTTATTTAAAAGAGAATAATATAAAATTTTATGTTGTTAGCGGTAATCACGATATATATGGCCGAAATCCCGATACGCTTCCAAGAACGCACCTAGGTCTACTCGAGTCCTTTGGTGCTATTGAGATGCTTGACAGAGAAAATACCATTGAAGAAAAATTTTCTAATGGCAATAGCATTAAAATTATTGGCACACCATATATATACAAGATGGACGCTGAAGATAAAGAAGCCTATCTACTTAGTGAATATGATAAAAAAGATGGCGAGTTTCTGATAAATGTCGTTCATGGCATGCTCTTAGAAAAACCATTCATAAAAGAGATAGAACACACAGTTGTTACTGATATAATAAATACTAAGGCAGACCTAACATTATCAGGTCACTATCACACAGGTTTTGGCGTAATCAGTCTCAATGGCAGAACATTTTTAAATCCGGGATCACTTACAAGGTGCTCAAACACGACTGAAGAGTACAAGAGGATGCCTCAGTACGCTCTAATCGAGATAAATGATGACCTAAAGCCAGATATCAAGCTTATTGATGTGAAGTGCGCAAAACCTGGCTATGAAGTTTTAGACAGAGAATACATCGAAAAGCACAAGAATGATAAATTAGAAGTTCTTAATTTTGAAAACACCATAAAAGAAGCGGCAGACTTTGATAAGTATGACTACTACAGCGTTTTAGAAGAGATTATTAAGTCTGACAATGTAGAGAAAGAAGTTATAGACGAGGCGAAAAAGCGCTTAGAGAAGGCGGAGGAAGATATTCATGGTCAAGATTAAAAAGATAGATTTAATTAATTTTCAATCGCATAAATTTACTTCGCTTGATTTTGCGGATGGACTAAACGTAATCGTCGGACCATCTGACAACGGCAAAACATCGATACTAAGAGCAATACGCTGGGTATTTTTCAATGAACCGCAAGGACTTGGTATGCTTAGAAATAACGAAGATTTTGTATCTGTCAGAATTTATTTTAATAATGATTACTCAGTTGAGAGAAAGCGTTCGAAAAAAGAAAATTTATATATCATATATAATGAGAAGACTGGCGAAGTTCAAGAGTTTAACAGCTTAAGAACAGGGCTTCCACCAGAAGTATCAAACGTGATGAAGATAAAAAGGATTACGCTTGATAAGGCGAGTGACATCAACTTCAATATACAGTTTCAGCATGATGGACCTTTCATGTTTAGCTATACAGCGACACAAAAGTCAGCTCTTATCGGTAAGATGTATAATTTAGATGTAGTTGACAAAGCCATTGATGATACAAATAAGGATATAAAATCTCAAAAGTCTGATATCAAGAGGATAAATGAAGAAATTAAAGAGCTTGATGAAAAAATTTTAATATATAAAGATATAGAAAAAGAAGAACAATTACTTAAAGATAGAGAGACACTTACAAAAAATATAGAAGAATCAGTAGAAAAGCTAAATTTAATAAATTCACTTAAAAATAAACTTGATGAGAACAAGAAAAATAAAGACTATTTAATTGAAAAGATAAAGGATTTCGATAAAATTTTATCCAACGAAGCGCTTATAGAAAATATTTCTAAGTCTTATGAAATTTTAAATAAATATAAATCTTATCAAAATAAACTAGCTTTGATAAAATTAGATATCGATAAAACCGAAGCCATTTACAAGAAAAGTAAAAATATAACAGAAAAGCTTGACATAGACAATACCATAATCAAAAATTTAAATGCATTTAATAAGCTTAATGAATTAAAAAAACGTTTAAACGAATTAAATGTGTCAATTGAAAAAGGTAAGTATTTCATTAAGGAAAACGATGACAATTTAAATAAAGACTTAAAAGAATACACAGAACTACTTATCAATCTAAAGAAGTGCCCATATTGCAACTCAGATGTTGACAAGGCACACATCGACTTGATTGTGAAAGAATATTTATAAAAGGTGATATTATGGATTATACAAATAGACTTGAGGCCTTGAAAGACAGTTTAGACAAGGCAAAACTAAATAAGGTAAAGTATGAGGAGAGGCTTAATATACTTCTTAATGATAGGGAGAACATCATTAAAGAGATAAAAGCGCTTGGCATAGAGCCTGAAAACCTTGAAGCAGAGATAAAAAATTTAGAAAATAAAATAGCTACAGATATTACAAAGGCAGAGGAGCTTTTAAAAGACAATGATTAATTACGCTTTAGAGATTGATAGAATTAAAAAATTTAATAAGTCTCTAGAAAATAAAATTTTGCAAGATAAAACCAAGAGGGAGATGCTTGTCGAGAAAAAAGCTTCGCTTACAAAAGAGGCGGAACGCCTAGACGAGAAGAACATGGTCTTCGAAAAAACAAAGCTGCTTTTAGAAAAAACTAGTGACTACGCAAGAAAACAAGCAATTAAGAGCATCGAGAGCATGGTTACAGGCGCACTTCATGAAATTTTTGCCTCGCAAAGCAAGTTCGTGATTGAAGAGAAGAGCATCAATGGTAAGGTCGCTGTCGATTTCTTTCTAGAAGATGAAGTAGATGGCGAGAAAGTTCTTACTGATCCGCAGGAGCAAAGAGGCGGAGGATACGTTGACATCATCTCACTTGCACTTCGCTTTGCCATGATTGAAGTATTTAATCCAAAGATTGAAGGGCCAATACTGCTTGACGAGCCAGCAAAATTCGTTTCAGAAGATTATATTTACAATGTTGCAGAATTTTTATCCAAGGTAAGCGAAAGCTTTAAAAGGCAGATAATCATGGTAACGCACTCAAAATATCTATCAAACATAGGCGACAAAACTTTTGAAGTTATCAAGCGTGATAATGTTTCAGAAGTAGTGGAGAAGTAGGCTTATGATTATTAAGATCTTAATTGGCTTAGTAAAGATAATATTTATGATAGCTTTTTTCCCAATAATATTACTTTTATCTTTGTTTAGTGATAAAAATAGTGCAAAGCGAAATAAAAATAAAAAGCAAGCTAAGAATGATGATCTTGCTTGGATAGATAGACTTGAAGAGCTAGACGCCCTTATAGATGATTAATTGAATACTAATAAATGTCCTATATAAAGCACAAAACTGTGTTTTATATAGGATTTTTTATGATATATATTAAATTTATAAAAAATAATAATTTCAAAATATATGTCTTATCGTGATAGCGTTTTTTATTGACAAAAGATAATATCTATGCTAGACTTAATAAGTTAGCGCTTGCTAACCAATATTATCATAGGAGGTAAAATATGAGCAAAATTAAAAGAATTTTATCTTTATTTCTCGTTCTAGGACTTATGTTAACAAGCTTTGTAGATGTTTTTGCAATTGAAAATAATGCGCAAAGCTATGAAGAAAAACTCGTAGAACTTAAAGAGATAGACGATAACGAATTCGTAGACGCAATTATTAAACTAAACAAAGAACTTGATTATTCTAGGATAGATAGCTTTGTTCAAAACAAAAACTATGGAAAATCCAAAGAAGAAATTCAAGACGCAATCAGAGAGGAGATTGTTGATCAATCTGAAAGACTTGCTGAAGATTCACAAAAAAGCATACTTGATATACTTGAAAAAGAAAAAGTGACAGGACAAGTCAAATTTTACGAGTCATTTCATATAATAAACTGTATTAATGTAATTGCTAAAAAATCATTACTATCAAGTTTAGCTAAGAGAAGTGAAGTTGAAAAGATAGTTTTAAATAAAAAGATAAAAGCTGATAAAAAAGAAAAGAATGCACCTGAAGTAAGAACTTACTCAATGAACTCAGCAAATGGAAAGCATGTTCCATGGAACTTAAAAGCTATTGCTGCTGATAAGGCTCAAGAACTTGCAAGCTCGTCAAATAATGAAGTGGTTGTTGCTATCATTGACTCTGGTGTTGATGGAAGTCATCCTGCAATTAAAAATAATTATAGAGGAAATGACCAAAATTTAAAAAAATATTCTTGGTATAATGTTGTAAATGAAAAGACTGGAGATAAAGAAGAACCTTATGATGATAGAGGACATGGAACTCATGTTTGCGGAACTATCTTGGGTCAAAGAGAAAACTCTCTTTTAGGTGTTTGTCCAAGTGCTAAGTGGATGGCTGTAAAAGTTTTTGATTCAAATGGTGAAACAGATAATGCTAAGCTTTTAAAAGCTGGTGAATGGATTATGGCACCTAAAGATGAAAATGGTACACCTCATCCAGAAATGGCTCCAAAAGTTGTAAATAACTCATGGGGCGGTAATTCAACAGATGGTTTTTATAGAGATATTGTTAAGGCTTGGAGAAAAGCAGGCATATTCCCAGTATTTTCCGCAGGAAATGTAAGCCAATATAACAACGGCGGAGAAAATTCTATAGGTACTCCTGCTTCATATCCAGAAAGTTATGCTGTTGGAGCTATAAGAAAAGATGAGCACGTGGCTAAATTTTCATTAAGAGGCAAGTCAGATTATACTGATAAGTGGAAGCCTGATATAGTTGCTCCTGGCGTTAACATTCTCTCATCAATGCCAGGTAATAAATATGAGATTTTAACTGGAACATCTATGGCCGGCCCACATGTAACAGGCGTAGTTGCACTTATGCTTTCAGTTAATAAAGACCTAAGCGTTGATCAAATTGAGAAGATATTAAATTCAACAGCAACACCTTTAAAAGATGAAGACTACACAAGTAGTCCTAACCATGGCTATGGCTATGGAAAGGTAAATGCTGCTTTAGCAGTTGAACTAGCAAAGGGACAAAAAAAAGGCGATGAAGTAAATGATAGCTCTATGGCAACATTCTCAGGAAGATTATTAGCACATGGAGAGGATACACAAGGACCTAAGTTAGTTCACAATCCTATAAACAAAATATTTACAACATATAAAACAAGTTTTGATGCAGATGTAAGCGATAACGCTGGTGTTGATAGTGTTACCTTATATTTAAAAACTACAGATGAATATAAACCTTATCCAATGCAATTAAAGAAAGGAACTAAACTTAGTGGATACTACTCAGTTAGCGTTGCTATAAGCACATTTACATCAGTAAATAATGGTTCTTATTATATAGAAGCAAAAGATATCAATGGGCAAACTTTTAAAACTAATGAATTTAATTTTACAGTTGAAAAAGGCATTGGCATTGGATATACTCAAAACTTTGAAGGAGATATCTCAGGTTTTGAATTTGGAGGAGAAGCAAAATTATTCAAGTGGGGCAATATAAAAGAAGACGAACCAAACAATAAAGTAGTTGGTATAGCACCATACAAAAACATTAAAACTGGTTCAATACTCGTTATGCCTCCAATAGATTTAAGCAATGAGACTAGAAATGCAGCTATAAGCTTTAAGCATTACTATGACTTAGGAAATTCGGATTTTGCCTTCTTTGATCAAGCTGAAGTATGGATAGCTGAGGCTCGTGAAGACAGCGACGCAGATAATCTAAAATGGAATTTATTAAGATCATATAGAAACTCATCAAATGGACAATGGAAGGATGAATATATAGACCTTAGTGCTTATAAAGGCAAAAAGATATGTTTAATGTTTGGCTTTAGACCAAATGGCGAGTATAATACTGAGGGCAAGGGTTGGTATATCGATGAGATAAAGATAGACGAGGCATCTAAAGACATACCAGAAGCACCAAGTAAAGAAATAACATTAACTGACAAAAAAGATGGTAAATTAAAATATAGTTTTTCACCAGTTAAAAACGATAAAATCACTGATTATGAACTATATAGATCAAGTGATCCTAATGGACCATTTGATTGTGTATTAAAAATAAGTAAAAAAGATAAATATAAAGGATTTGGAAAATCTTCGATTGACCTAGTTGATGTACCTAAACCACAAAAGGGAACTTATTATTATTACGCAGTAGCAAAAATTGGAGATATTTCTAGCGAAGCATCTAAAATATTAAGCCATACATTTACAGAAGGTAAAGAGTATTTAGTATATGACTTTGAAAGTGGCAAGCAAGGCTGGACAGGTGAAGGCAGTACTCCTTGGGAGTATGGCGAGCTTGAACTTCATGATGGATATGATCATAATTTTAAAAAGCCTGCTAAAGTAAATTCGCTAGGTAAAAATCCTGGAATGAAGATGTGGTCAACATCAATGAATGATTACAGAGAGGCGAAAACAAAATATACTTTAGTTTCGCCAAGCATGGACCTTAGTAAATTAGAAAACGCTTGTCTTTACTACCAAAACTGGTTCTGCTCTAATGGTAGAAGAGGTTTTAATGGTTACGACACTTATAATCAAGATATAGGCGAAATTTATTTTTCTAAAGATGATGGAGCGAACTGGGAAAAAGTTTATACACTAAATGAAAATGAAGTAGATAAACACATTAAAAACGCTTGGTTTACAAATGAAGTTGACATTGCTAAAGTATATTTATGCGATAAATTTAAAGTTAAATTTGTTTTGGACGCTGGAAGCGATACTCCAAATCTTAATCCAGAGCAATGCGGCGGCTGGTATATTGACGATGTAAGTATAAATACTAAGAAATCTGATACAAATATAATAACAAAAGCCGATAAAGTGAGTCCATTTAGATTAGAAAATATGGAGAGACTTTCATCTAACGAAGAGGGACAAGGAATAATACCTCTTAGTGGAAGAGTTTATATCAATGAGACTAATACTTATGTTGACAGCGAAGCAGGTAGCGGATACTTTGAGATAAAACTTCCAAAAGGTGAGTATACAGCCCTTGCAAGCGCTGAAGGATATAGTGATAAAACAATTAGCTTTACCCTTACAGACGGAAACCGTAATGAAGACATATACTTAGATAAAGCAGCAAAGAAAACTGTATGTATAAATGTTTTTGATGAAAATAACGGAGAAATCAGTGGCAATATCAATGTAAAACTATATAAACAAGGTGAGATTGATATACTTGATGAGGTTGATAGTAACTCTATTAGTTTCAAGAACTTAACTCCAGGTAAATATCTTGCCATCGCTAGCAAAGCAGGATATAAATCTACTGTGAAAGAATTTACTACGTCTACTGGAGTTGTAAGTATAAACTTAGGCCCTAAGGTATTTAATCTTGGCACAAAAGATCTAGGATATCAAAATGAAACTTGTGATGAAATTGCTGGACAAGACTTAAAGGGCAGAGCTTTTGCCAATAAGATTAAAAACAATAAGCTAGTAGAGATTAAAGAAATTTCTTATTATATAACTAAGACAAAGAACGTTAATCTTAGTGATAGCAAGTACAGAATATCTATTTACGATAAAGATGACAATGATTTACTACCAGGACGTATTTTATTTGAAAAGGATTTAAGCTTCAAACAAGAAGGCTGGAACAAACTAGATATCACTAACGTACAGCTTGATGGCGATTTTTATATAGCCTTCACAAAGCTTGAAGGTGACTTAGCTCTTGGCATTGACAATAATATGGAAAGCAATTTATCATATGAAATGTTTAATAATGCATGGATCGAGCCAGCAACAAAGGGAACTTATATGATAGGTGCTAAGATAGATGAGTTAAGCGATAAAGAGATGCGCACTATATCTTTCGATGCAAACACTGGCACAGGCAAGATGAATCCAGTAGTAGTTGAAAAGGGAACAAATTACAAACTACCTGAATGTACTTTCAATGCGCCAGAAAATAAAGAATTTAAGGCTTGGCAAGTTTATACTAAAGAGATGAGCCCTGGAGAAGAGCAATATATAATCGGTGATATAACTATAAAAGCCTTATGGAAAGAAAAAAAGAAGGAAAACGAGGAAGAGACTGAAAAACATGATCCAATAAAACCAAATTCATCTGCGGCGAGTGCAAGCGCAAGTGACTTTACTCATTTTATTCCATTTGCACCTAGTGTTGAAGCTCAAAAATATTTAGCTGATTTAGTTAAGATAATTATAAATCATAGTGGTACTACAAGTGAAACAAGTGATTTTAGCATAATTGATGGCGCCGACTATGCATCAAATAGTATAAAAAAATTAAGATTCCCATACAACGCTGAACTAAAAGAAGGAGATACAATAAAATTAGTCACAAAGAAGTATAAAAATCTTATAATAACTATAAAATCTAATATGAATTCAGGATCTGATATTTATTATGCTATTAGTTTTGATATTGAGGGACAAAAAACAATCTGGACAATTAAATTTGATTCAAATAAAGGAAGCGGCACTATGGATGATATCAAAAAAGATAACGGAGATATATTTGAGCTTCCAAAGTGCACATTTACAGCACCTATTGGCTATGAGTTTGATGCTTGGGAATATAAGGGATCAAGAGCAGAGCCTGGCCGTAAATATCAAATAAATGACAATGTAACAATAAAAGCTCTATGGAAGAAAATACCCGATCAAAGCTTTGATGTAAAATTCAATCCTGGGGAAGCTAGTGGTTCTATGGAAGATGCTAAAGCGTATGCAAATGAAGACTTCATTGTACCTGAAGCAAAATTTACAGCTCCAGATGGAAAAGTATTTGATTATTGGCAATTAGATAATGAAAAATTACTTCCAGGTCAAAAGATTGTTTTAAATAAAGATATTGAGCTTAAGGCTATGTGGTATGATTTATCACTTAACACAAAAAATCCTTCTGAACCAATTCTAGTAGAAATAAAATCAGAAGACCCATCTAATACTAAAGAAAATTATAAGCACTTCATTGGATATAAGCCAAGCGGAAAGGATTATCTTGATGCTATAAGGGAAATAAGTATAAAAAGAAAGAGTGGAGATATAAATAATTATCTATTTACTCAAGAAGAAGGACAAGATATGAACAGACAAGATATTTTAAATCTTGTATTTACAAATAAAACTTTCTTTGAAAAAGATGATGAGATTATTATTTCAGCAAGAGGATATAAAGATTTAAGACTTCACGTATTATATAGTGAAGATGCTGGCGCGAGCGCTTCATATGGTCTTGAAATTGTATCAAAAATTAAATTTGAAACATTTGGCGGCACAGAGATTGAAGATCAAACTGTAAAAGTGGACTCTTCAGGGGTCACTGGGCTGGCAAAACCAAATCGAAATCCTAGTAAAAAAGGTTATAAATTTATTGGATGGTGTAAAGATAAAGAATGTACGGAAATTTTTAATTTTGACTCAGAAAGACCTATCACAGATACAACTGTTTATGCGAAATGGGAAAAAGAAGAGGGAGTAGCATCACAGCCAGGAACAAATCCACAACCAGGACCACAGCCAGGACCAAGTCCACAACCAGAGCCAAAACCTGAGCCAAGGCCATTACCAGAAGATGATGAAAGACCAATTAGGCCATACAGACCTAGACCAAAAACTGAAATTACAGAAGAGAAAAAAGTTAAGGAAGAAACACCTAGCTCCAAGCCTATTGAAAATAAAACTCAAGAAAATCTTTCTACTAAACCTATTGAACCAAAGAAGGAAGAAGGTATTATAATCGAATACCCTAAACAAGAAGTTAATCTTAAAGACGTTTCAAATGAGCCAAAAGATGAAGCTATAAGAAACATGGTAGAAAGAGGCGTTCTAAAAGGCATGGGCAATGGTGAGTTTAAAGCAGATTTAAGCATTAATAGAGCCATGGTAACAAAAGTATTCATGACTATATCTTTAGATAAAAATATAAACGCTGTGAATACATTTACCGATTTAGAAAATGATAAGTGGTATTACGAATCTATATTGTGGGCTACATCTAAAGGTATAATAAACGGCTATAGTGACGGAACTGTTAAAGCAGAAAAGAAAGTTACTAGACAAGAGTTTATAGTTATGCTATACAATCTTATTAAGGCAAATAATATAAAATTATATGAAGTAGTTGGCGTAGATGAAAATGAGTTTAAAAACCTACCACAATGGTCAAAAGAAGCGGTTATAGCGATTAAAAAGACTGGATTACTTCAAGTTGAAGCTTCGGGTAAGTATGCACCTGAATCTGAATTTACTAGAGGTGAACTTGCTTATACACTTGATATGCTTATAAAACTATTAAAATTACAAAATAATTAAGCTGCATTATGTAAGACAAAGGCTATGAGTTAACTCATAGCCTTTTATATTGCAAAATTATTTAATTTTTTTTAAAAATATATTTTTAATTCTATCTAATTCTTTTTCCGCATCGTCTTCATTTTTTGTTCTTATCGAGAAATAGAATTTAATCTTAGGCTCTGTGCCAGATGGCCTTATCGCTATCCATGAGTAATCATCGATGTAGTACTTAAGTACGTTCGACTTATCAAGGCCAGTCTCATCATTTAAGTAGTCGATCCTTTTAATAAATTTAATTCCATCTATCTCAGTCTTATAATTATTTCTAAAATTATCCATAATCTTAGCCATCTTGTCCTTGCCATCAAGTCCTTCGAAGACTATAGACTCTTGCGTTTGAACAAAGTAGCCATATTTTTCATATAGTTCATTTAAGTGGTCTAAGACGTTTATATCATGCTTTTTATAATAAGAAGTCATTTGAATAAGTATCATAAAAGCGTTTACAGCATCTTTGTCTCTAACAAAATCTTTATAAACATAGCCGATACTTTCTTCAAAGCCGAAGAAAAAGTGTTTGTCACTCACATTTTCAAAGTCGTTAGCAAGCTTACAAATGTTTTTAAAACCAGTCAAAACATCTTTAGATTCAAGACCATGGTCCTTGGCAATGGCTTTTGCAAAATCTGATGTAACGATTGATTTAACAAGATATGAAGTTTCTTCGGCCTTTTTATGATTAAGAATGAAGTCAAGCATAAGCGCGCCAAGCCTGTTGCCATCTAAAATTACATAGTTCTCATTATTTCTCACAGCCATGTTAATTCTGTCGCAGTCAGGGTCACTAGCAAATATCGCATCAGCATTTTTTTCTTTCGCAAGCTTTATCGCCTCATTAAATGCTTCTTTAAACTCAGGATTAGGGTAAGGGCAGCTAGTAAAGTCAGGGTCTGGATGCTCTTGAATTTTAGGTATATGATAATTTTTAAAGCCAAAATCCTTTATCACTTTGACAATTGGCTTAAGACCAGTACCATTGAGAGGTGTGTAGACAAAATTTAAATTTTTATCCATATCTACATCAAGTTTAATAGAGTAGAGATCCTTATAATAAGAGTCAAAAAACTCATCATCAATCATTTTAAGATAATTTTCATCATTATCTGTAATAGAAATATTATCAAAATTTACAGTCTTCATCTTACTTTGAACAAGCTCAGCCATATCTTCAAGAATTTGCGATCCGTGCTCATTGTAAACCTTGTAGCCGTTGTAATCTTTTGGATTGTGGCTCGCAGTTACCATGACACCACAGGAGGCCTTGTAATGCCTTATGCCATAGCTCACGAAAGGCGTTGGCAAAGCATCATCAAAAAGATAAACTTTAATGCCTTCTTTTGTGAAAATGTTTTTGCTAAGATGAGCAAATTCACGAGACATATGCCTTGTATCGTAGCCAATAACTACAGATGGCGCATCAAACTTTTCTTTTAATACTAAGGCGATGGCTTTGGCAGCAAGCTTAACTGTATATACGTTCATCATGTTTGTGCCAAGACCAAGCTTACCTCTAAGACCAGCAGTTCCAAATACTAGGTCAGTCGCAAAATTATTTTTAATTTCATCTTCACTCATCTTTTTAAGAAGAGCATCATCATCGCTACTTAAACTTGAATACGAAAGCCAAGTTTTGTACTTGTCATTAGTACTATTAGTTCTAATTTTCTTTTTATTTGAGAGCAAATAATATTTCATATTAAAAATTCTTGTAAGATCATCCATTATCTTAAGAATCTTCTTGCTTGCATAGCTCGTTTCTATGTAGACATTCACAAGCTTGTAAGGCCTTTTAAAATCAGAGCTCTTAGTAGATGAAAGATTATTCTCATCAAAATACATGTCTACGCTATCTTTATTATAATAAGTAAGAACCTTAAGCAAAGTCTCATACGCTTCGTAATAGCTATTTACCTCATAAGCTTTTCCATTTATATATATATAAGAAAGAATAAGTCCGCTTTTATAATTAGCATAAGTGAAGCAGTAAGGCTTAGTCGTTATGATTTGTGTATATGATTTATTTTTATTTATATCGTTATCGCTGTTTTTGAATTTCAAAATTTTGCTCATTAAATCACTCCTTTGTATATATTATAATACATATAGGGAAGATAAACAATAAAAAAGATCAAACTACAATAGTTTGATCAATATATGGCGGGAGTATGTGCGAATCGAACACACCTATGAAGCTACAAACCCCACATGCACGGTTTTGAAGACCGGAGAGCCCACCAGGACTCATCTACCCCCCAGACCTATATATTATAGCATAATTGATATGAATTTACAAGTTATTTATATTTATTATGAGAATTTTTATAAAAAATCAATAAAAATTAAAAAAAGTCTTGCTATTTCCAAAAATTTATGGTAAAATATCAATGTTATGAAATTTGGAGGTGAGATTATTGGCAAACATTAAATCTGCGAAGAAAAGAATATCAGTTATTAAGAATAAAACTTTAGTAAATAAATCTAGAAAAACTGAGCTTAAGAACCTTATAAAGAGATTTGAATTATTGGTTAGCGAAAGCAAAACAGATGAAGCTAGAGAAGTACTTAAAGTTATAGATAAAAAGTTAAAGAAAGCAGAACAAAGAAACTTATTCCACAAGAATAAAGTTGCTAGAAAGATGAGTAGATTAACTCACAAGTTAAATAAGGCTGTTTAGTTAAAAGAGACCTTATTGTCTCTTTTAACTAATTTTAAATTTTATAAAAAAATTTAAAAAAACCCTTTACAAATCAAAAATCTTGTTGTATAATAGTAAAGTAGTTTTGGACCATTAGCTCAGGTGGTAGAGCAACTGACTCTTAATCAGTGGGTCTAGGGTTCGAGTCCCTAATGGTCCACCACGAAGAAACGTGTTATTGCACGTTTCTTTTTTTATGCTTATATTTATTAATAAGTATTATAATTGAGCGTATTTGTGATTCTAAGCAATTGACAAATACCCCATTTAATGTTAAGATATTAGCAGGTGATTATAATGGAAAATTTTGTAATTATAGATGGTTCGAGCCTACTTAACAGGGCTTTTTATGCAATTAGATTATTAAGTAACAAAAAAGGCATATTTACTAACGGTATCTATGGCTTTTTAAACATGCTTGACAAGATTAAGGCTGACTACGAGCCAAAATACATGTGCGTGGTCTTTGATAGAAAAGAAAAAACTTTCAGAAAAGATATCTATGATGATTACAAGGGCAATAGAATGAAGTTCCCTGATGAACTAAGTGTTCAATTCCCAATACTTAAGGATATACTTACAAAGATGGGCATTAAGGTTTTAGACAAGGCTGGCTTTGAGGCAGACGACCTTGCAGGCACTTTAACTATGATTGATGATAAAGATATTAAGAAGCTTTTAATAACTGGTGATAAGGACTATCTACAATTAATTAAAGATGATACAGACGTTATCATCACTAAGAAGGGCGTTAGTGAGTTTGATACATATAATATTGAAAAGATGAACGAGGTTTATGGACTAAGCCCTGATGAATTCATCGATCTAAAGGCTCTTATGGGTGATCAATCGGATAATATCCCTGGCATTTATGGTATTGGCGAAAAGACTGCTCTTAAAATTCTTAGCGAGTATAGGAATATAGAAAATCTTTATAATCACATTGACGAGCTTAAAATTAACAAGACTAATCAAAGGATAATTGATGGCAAGGACATGGCTTTCTTATCTAAAAAGCTTGCGACTATCGTTAAAGATGTTGATATATCAATGAATATCGATGATTACAAAATTAATGATGCTGATAATGATGCACTTAGAGAAATTTTTGAAGAATTAGAACTAAATTCAAGATTAAATTCCTTAGAAGGTAGCAAAAAAATAGAGGTAGCGGAAAATAATTTAGATGTAGAAATTATTGATAGAGATAATTTAAATGCGCTTGAAAATGTTAAAAATGAATTTATATTTAGCATCACTACTGATACTGATAAATATTTCACTTCAGATATTTTATATATCACTTTTATACTAGATAAAATTTATATCATCAAAACTGATAATTTATCTTGTATAAAAAATATTTTAGAAGACGAAAATATTAAAAAAGTTTCGCATGACATAAAAAAAGCTTATGTTTTAGCGCAAAAAGAAGGCATCAAGATCAAAAATTTTGCTTTCGATACTGCCATCGCCTATTATTTAATTGATTCAAACAAATCAAACTATAGCATACAAAATATGGCTATGGACTATTTGCAAAGACAAATTAATGCTTTTGACGATATATATAAAAAGGAAAAAATTAGAGATAAAAAAGTCTCAGCTATTGACATGGTTGTGGCAAGTGAAGTTTTAAGTAACGAGATTAAAACTATAAAAGATGCTTATCCAATACTTAAGGAAAAGATTGATAGTTTAGACGAAAGAACTCTTTTCTACGACATAGAGCTTCCTCTTAGCGAGGCTTTGGCTGACATGGAATTTACTGGATTTAAGGTCGATAGGGACGAGCTTTTAAGGCTTGGAGACGAATACGATGAGCTTATTAAGGAAAAGGAAAGAATTATATTTAGCTTAGCAGGTGAAGAATTTAATGTAAATTCACCTAAAAAGCTATCTGAAATATTATTTGATAAACTTGGCATAAAGCCTATCAAAAAGACTAAGACTGGCTATTCAACTGATGCTGAGGTTTTAGAGAAGCTTTCAAACAAACATCCAATTGCCGACCAGATAGTTGAGTACAGAACTTATCAAAAACTTAAATCAACATACATTGACGGACTTAAGGACTTAATTGACGATACAGGAAGAATTCATTCTTATTTCAATCAAACAAATACAGCAACTGGAAGGATTTCATCGCAAGATCCAAACCTTCAAAACATTCCTATAAGGACTGAGGCTGGTAGAAAGATTAGAAAAGCTTTTGTGAGCAAGGATGGCTACACACTAGTTGACAGCGACTACTCACAAATTGAGCTAAGGATACTTGCTTACATCGCAAAAGATGAAAAGATGCTTCACGCTTTTGAAGAGGGCTTTGACATACACAGAAAAACTGCGTCAGAAGTATTTAACATACCATTTGATGAGGTTGATAGTGAGCACAGAAGCAGAGCAAAGGCTGTTAACTTCGGTATTGTTTATGGTATAAGCGATTATTCATTGTCACAAGACCTAAAGATTTCACGAAAAGAAGCTAAAGAATATATCGACAACTATTTTGAAAAATTCTCAGGCGTTCATAAATATATGAATGATGTGGTTGAAAAAGCTAAGGAAGATGGCTATGTTAAGACACTTTTCAATAGAAGAAGAAATATACCAGAGCTTCAAAATTCAAACTACAATATAAGAGCTTTTGGCGAGAGAGTTGCGCTAAATATGCCTATACAAGGCACTAGCGCGGACATAATCAAGATTGCCATAGTTAAGATATTTAATAAATTTAGAGAATTAGGTATCGATGCGCACATCATAGTTACTGTTCACGACGAAATCGTTGTTGAAGCAAAGAATGAAGAAGTGGATAAGGTTAGAAAGATTATTAAGACTCTTATGGAAGATATCGATGGACTTGATATGAATCTAAAAGTTGATATAAATCAAGCGGATAATTGGTACGATGCAAAATAATTATATATTGACTGGATCTATTGCTTCAGGAAAATCATCAGTTTTAAAGATTATAGCTGAAGAAGGATACACTACCATAAGCGCGGATGATGTAGTGAAGGAGCTTTACGCGGACGAAGAATTTTTGAAGAGCTTTAAAAAAGAAATTGGCGAAAAATTTTTTACAATTGATAAAAAGCTTGACAAAGATAAATTAAGAGAGACTCTTTTTAAAGACATATCCTTAAAAAATAGAGTAGAAGCCTTCGTGCATCCACTTGTTTATGAAAAAATAAAAGAAATGCTTTTAGATGGATTTAATTTCATCGAAGTGCCAATGTTTTTTGAGGCACGTGAATATTTTCTTGATTCTAAAATTGAGATTAAAGGCATTATCTTTGTAAATATTGATAAAAAAATACAAGTTTCAAGACTTATGCATAGAAATAAAATTAGTGAAAAAGAGGCTATAGCTATGATAGACACTCGCGTTACAAGCGAAGAAAAGATTAAAGCGTCTAATTATATCATAAATAACAATGCCTCAGAAGACGATTTAAAGAGAGAAGTCTTGAAAACTTTGGAGAGAATAAATGAAAAAGCTAATTAAATTTATAATAAAGCTATTTATAATAATATTTCTAGTGGAGTTAGTTTATCTATACTTCATTCCCAAAAAGTATGATGATATTATTGACAAATACTCAACTGAATACAATGTCGATAAATCCTTAGTTAAAGCGGTTATATTCAAAGAATCACGCTTTAAAGAGACTGCAGTTTCATCAAAAGGCGCAATTGGCCTTATGCAGCTAATGCCATCGACTGCGCTTTGGCTTATGAATAAGCTAAAGATAGAAGATTATAAGATAGAGTCTGCCGACAATAACATTAGGCTAGGAACATATTATTTGTCATACTTAATGAACCTTATGGACTCAGATGAAGAGCACGCGCTTCTTGCATATAACGCAGGACCAGAAAATGCTAAACGCTGGGTCAATTCTGAAGGATACAGTAAAGAAGATATGGACAACTATGTTGACTTTAACGAAACAAGAAAATATGTTAGAGAAATCAAATTAACAAAAAATATAATTAGTTTTATGGATAAATATGGTATTTTTCTTGGTGAGCTTTCAAATTTATTGGAGGACTACTTAAGATGAAAAAGAAAATATTTTTATTAATAATGATTTTTATTCTTTGCATCAATTTTGTAGCTTGTAATAAAATTGATGATAAAGAAGACGCAAATAAAGAGGATGGAGAAGCATATTTATTGTCACAAGGAGGCAATATCAATCTGCCGCTAACACCATTTAAAACATTTAATCCAATACTTAATGATAACTTGTATTATTTTTATTTCAAAGATTTGATATATTCAAGCCTTTTAGAAATTAATGACGATTCATCGCTAAATAATTTGTTAGCAAGTTCAGTCGAAAAAATTGACGACAGAACTTATAGAATAAAGTTAAGAGAAGGCGTTAAATTTCATAATGGCAAAATTTTAAGCGCAGATGATGTAATTTTCTCATATAATTATATTTTAAATAATAAGGATAGATCATTTTATTATAACTTAATCAATGACGAGTCAAATAAAATTTTTAATGGCTCGCAAAACTTTGCTATGAATAGAGTTGATAATAACACTATAGAAGTGAGATTTGCAAGCGCAAGTAAAAATAATTTATATAAATTAACTTTTCCTATAATATCATCGTCTGACGATTATAAAAATTATACGCCTAATGGCACAGGACCATTCAAGTTTAAGTCTTATGAAAATAACAAGACGCTTATTTTGGAGAAAAATAAATCTTATTTCAATGGTCAAGCATCAATTGATACAGTTACAGGCATTGTCATAGATAATCCTAGTAACTTTGAAGGCATTTTTGAAACAGGAAAGCTTGATATATACACGGCTTTTGATACAAATTACTCAGAGTTTTTAAACAGCTCTAAGTATGCTGCACTTGAGTTTCCATCGAATAAGCTTTATTATATAGGATTTAATTATAAAAAGAATCCATCACTTGACTTAAGAAAAGTAATTGAGGCTAGTATTAATAAAGATATAATAAATAAGGAAGTTTTTTCTACTAATTTATCACTTTGTAAAGGATTTTATCCTGAAGAATCAGTATTTGGCCTTCACGATATAAAAGAGAAAGAAGATTTATCTAAGCTTAGTGTGAAAAAGAATGAAAATCATCAGTATGTCGATGAAAACAATAAAATTATTAAATTAAATATACTTTATAACAAAAACGATGCCAAGAAAAGAGCTATAGCCAACATAATTTATACACAGCTTGATAACGCTGGATTTAAGGTTGAGATGCTTGGTAAAAATGCAAATGACATTAGCTTTACTGAAAACTACGACATCTATGTAGGAGAGTATTTAGTAAATAATTCATTTGATTTAAATTATAGATTTTCAAACAGATCAGAAGCAAATTTTACTAGTTACTCTGACGATAGATATGAAGCTTTACTTAATAATTTATATGCTAACAAGATTGAATACAAAGAAATAAATAATTTTCTTCAAGATGAAAAGATATATATACCGCTTGGTTATGAGAAGAACGCTTTAGTTCTTAAAGAAAATATGATTTATGATGGCAAAATTAATTTTCAAAATGTTTATTCGAAGATAAAAGATTTAATTATTGTGAGCGCAAAGTCTTGATATTATTCGAATTTAATGTTATAATATTTATTTGTGAAATGGGGTGATTTTATGTCAATACTTAAGACCTTTGCTGGAGGCGTTCATATGCCCGAGTATAAGGAACTATCAGAAAAACAAGCAATTGAAGAGCAAAAAGAGCCAAGTAAAGTTGTTATTCCACTAAACCAACATGTAGGCGCTGAATGTACACCACTTGTTAAAAAAGGCGACTTCGTTAGAGAAGGCCAAAAGATTGGTGACAGTGATGCATCTTTATTTGCACCTGTTCATGCTAGTATTTCTGGTATAGTTAGAGATATTGGCAAAGTTTACACTACTGGAGGCTGGCTTGTAAATTCAATTACTATTGAAAAAGCAAGTGATGAAGAATTAGAGGCTTTAGGCAATCCAAATTGTAGTGAACTTTTAATGGAGGGTTACGGTGACTTTAGAAATCTATCTAAAGAAAAAATCATCGAACTAATTAAAGAAGCAGGAATTATAGGTATGGGTGGAGGAGCGTTCCCATCGTTTGCAAAAATACAATCGTCTGACGATGGCACCATAGACACTATAATCATTAATGCTGCTGAATGTGAGCCGTTCTTGACATGTGACCACAGAATGATGCTTGAATATTCAGACAGAATGATAGGCGGACTTAGGATAGTTATGAAATATCTTAACGTTAGCAGTGCTTACATAGGAATTGAAGATAATAAAAAAGACGCTATTGACCTACTAGAAGAAAAGCTTAAAGACGATAAGTTTATCAAAGTAGCAGTACTTAAGACAAAGTTCCCTCAAGGAGACGCTTACAGAATGGTTGACTCAATCTTAGGAAGAAAAGTTCCTCAAGGAGGAAGAACTAAAAATGTTAACACATTTGTAAGTAATGTTGGTACATTCGTTGCTATTTACGATGCAGTAACATTTGGTCACGCATCACATAAGAGGGTAGTTACAGTTACAGGTAACGGTGTTAAAGCGCCAAAGAACATCAACGCATACGTTGGAACATCTATTAGAGACCTAGTTGAAGAAGCTGGCGGATTTAATGGAGACGTTACAAAAGTTATAGTTGGTGGACCAATGACTGGTGTTGCACAATATTCATTAGATACACCTATATCTAAGAACACATCAGGCATAATCCTTTTAACTGATAACGACTATAAAGATCAAGAAGAAAGCCAATGCATTAAATGCGGTAAATGTGTTGACGCTTGTCCAGTACACTTAATGCCACTTTATATCTCAAGATATCAAGAGTTAGGCAATTTAAAGATGTGCGACAAGTACAATGCTCAAAGCTGCATAGTATGCGGATCTTGTTCATTCGTTTGCCCTGCAAAGAGATTCTTAGCTGAAAGAATTTCAGTAGCAAAGAGAGAGATAAAACAGTCTCTAAGAAGATCTAGATAGGAGGGAAATATGGAAACAAATAAAAATGTTCAAAGTGAAAAGCTTTATAGAGTAAGCTTAGCTCCATATTTGCGTTCTAAGTCTACTACACAAAAGATGATGCTAGACGTTATCATAGCTATGCTACCAGCTCTAGCAGCAAGCATTTACTTCTTCGGCATGAACGCTTTGATGTTAACTGTTGTATCAGTTATTTCATGCGTTGTAGCAGAAGTATTTATGCAAAAATTATTCAAAAAGAAAGTTACAGTAAGCGATTTATCGGCTGTAATTACAGGAATTTTATTAGCATTTAACTTACCAGCAAGTGCACCTTGGTGGATGCCTGTATTTGGCGGATTCTTCGCAATATGCATAGTAAAGCAAATCTTCGGCGGAATTGGTTCTAACTTTATGAACCCAGCACTTGCCGCAAGAGCAGCTATCATGGCATCTTGGCCAGGACTAATTACTAATTACATTACACCTGATGGAGTAGCATCAGCTACACCACTTCAATTAATGAAAGCTGGAACAACAGGTGAATTGCCATCACTTATGGATATGGCAATTGGTAATATCGGTGGAGTTATAGGCGAAACTTGTTCAATACTATTAGTTTTAGGAGGAATCTATCTAATAGTAAAGAAAGTTATTGATTGGAAGATACCTTGCCTATACATTTTAACAACAACAGTATTATTAGCAGCATTTGGCGTTGACATAAGCTTATTGCCATACCATATACTTGGTGGAGGACTTATTTTAGGAGCCTTCTTCATGGCAACAGACTTCGTTACTTGTCCAGTAACACCAAACGGAAGAATTATATTTGCTATAGGATGCGGTATAATCACAGCTATAATCAGAGTGTATGGCGGTATGGCAGAAGGTGTTTCATACGCAATCATACTTATGAACACAGCTACACCTCTAATCGAGTCATTAACTACACCTAAGATATTTGGGGAGGTTAAGAGCAAATGAAAGAAACAATAAAACTTGGTTTAATATTATTTATCATTGCGGCTTTCTCAGGAGGAATACTATCTTATACAAACAGCTTAACTAAACCTATCATTGACGAAAGAGAATACGAAGAAACTCAAGCTGCATTTAAAGAGCTAATTCCAGATGCTGACAGTTTTGATGAGCTTGACGCAGCAAAATTAGAAAGCTTAAAGAGTGAAAATAAAAAAATACAAGATATATATGAAGCAAAGAAAGATGGTTCAGTAATTGGATATACATTCAAAACTGCTGGATCAGGTTATGGCGGAGACGTTGTTATATTAACAGGCATTGCAGAAGATAAAATTACAAAGATACTTGTTTTATCACACAAAGAAACACCATCACTAGGAGATAGAATCGAACATGATGAGTTTAAAGATCAATTTGTTGATATAGATGCAAGTCAAGATCTAGTTTTATCAAAGAGCGCTTCTGGAGAAGAGATACAAGCTATATCAGGCTCAACAATTTCTTCAAGAGCAACTGTAGAAGCTGTTAATCAAGCAATTGACACTTTGAGTAAGTTAAAGTAGAGGTGCGAGATGAAAATATCAAAAATATTTAAAAACGGTATGATTGATAATAATACAATATTATCACAATTAGTTGGTCTATGCTCAGTACTTGCCATCTCTAGTACTCTAAAAAACTCAGTTACAATGGCAGCTGCAGTTTTAATAGTTACAATTCTTTCGAACTTTTTCATATCCTTATTAAGAAAGGTGATACCTTCAAAGATAAGAATACCTATATATATAGTTATCATAGCAACATTTGTTACTATCATTGACTTAGTATTGCATGCATATTTACCAGATATGTACAAGCAATTGGGCTTGTTTATCCCACTTATAGTAGTAAACTGTATGATACTTGCTAGAGCTGAAAGCTTTGCATCAAAGAACAATGTTTTTTACTCGATAATTGACGGCTTAGCATCTGGCTTAGGTTATGCTATTGCAATATGTGCATTAGGTTTTGTTAGAGAGTTAATAGGCGCAGGTTCTATATGGGGTAACCAAATATTCCATGGAGCTTCTCTATTCGTACTACCTCCAGGAGCATTCATTGTTCTAGGTATATTTGTAGCAATCTTTAACATATACTTATTGAAAAAGAAGAAGGAGGAAAACTAGATGGGAACAATATTTAAGATTCTTATTTCTACAATTTTTGTAAACAACTATGTTTTCGCTCAATTCTTAGGAATTTGTCCGTTTCTTGGTGTTTCAAGTAAAGTAGAGACAGCAACAGGAATGAGTGTAGCCGTTACATTCGTAGTAACACTTGCTTCAATCATTACTTACTATGTTCAAATGCTTTTACTTAACCCATTTAACTTAGGATATTTACAAACAATTGTATTTATACTTATCATAGCATCCTTAGTACAATTCGTTGAAATGGTTATCAAGAAGATATCTCCAGCTCTTTATGGAGCAATGGGTGTTTTCCTACCATTAATCACAACTAACTGTATGGTACTAGGTGTTGCTATACTTAATATTCAAAGTGATTATAACATATTTGAAGTAATAACAAACGCCATTGGTGCGTCACTTGGTTTTGGTTTAGCACTAATACTACTTTCATCACTAAGAGAAAAGCTAGAGCTTGTTGATGTACCTGAGCCACTTAAGGGAATGCCTCTTGCATTGATCGCAGCTGGACTTATGTCTATCGCGTTCATGGGCTTCTCAGGACTAGTATAGGAGGTACACTATGGAAGTATATTTAATACCTATAGCAGTCTGTGGTATCATAGGCTTGATTTTTGCTGTTTTACTATCAATATCTTCAAGAGTTTTTGAAGTAAAACTAGATCCAACAGTAGATAAGGTTTTATCTGCACTACCAGGAGCTAACTGCGGTGCCTGCGGTTTTCCAGGATGTGAAGGACTTGCCAATGCAATTGCAAAGGGAGAAGCACCTGTTAACACATGTCCAGTAGGTGGAGCAACATGCGCAGGTAAGATAGCTGCAATACTTGGTGTTGACGCAGGTAGCGCTGAAAAGATGGTTGCCAACGTATTATGTCAAGGCGACTGCGATAAAACTAAAATAAAATATGATTACAAGGGCATAGAAAGCTGTTCATTTGCATCACAAATCTCAGGCGGACCAAAGTCTTGTGAGTTTGGCTGCGTTGGATGCGCTTCATGCGTTAAAGCATGTCCATTTGATGCTATCGAGATGGTAAATGGCGTTGCTCATGTATTAAAAGAAAAATGTAAATCTTGTAAGATTTGCGTTGGAACTTGTCCAAAGAAAATTATTGAGATGGTTCCATATAAGAGCAAGGTATTTGTTAAGTGTAAAAACACTAACATGGGTAAAAAAGTTAAAGAAGCATGCGGTATAGGATGTATCGGATGTAAGATTTGTGTAAAGAACTGTCCAAAAGATACTATTGCTTTTGAAAATAATTTGGCTCACATTGTTTACGAAGGATGCATTAACTGTACTATATGTGCACAAAAATGTCCTACAAAGGCAATTCATGCTGAGAATTTAAAACCAAAGCCAGCAGCTCCAAAGGTAGAAGCACCTAAGGCTGAAGCACCTAAGGCTGAAGCGCCTAAGGCTGAGACTCCAAAGGTAGAAGCTCATGCAAATGAAGCTGAAACTGCTAATAAAGAAGCATAATTAGATAATTATCTTTTAAGGGTATGGTAGAGCCATACCCTTAAAACGATAAAAAGAGGTTTATTAAATGAAAAAATTAGACATCGTTTTAATAATTTTTTTAATATTATTTTCATTTATCTTTATCGTTAAAGATAAATTTTTCGCGTCTAATTCAAATGATAAGTACATAGCCATCTCTGTTGATGGCAAAGAATATAAAAATCTTGAATTTAAGGATAAAACATATATATATCCTTTAAAGACTAAGTATGGATTTAACAAGATAGAAATTGCTAAGGACTATGTAAGAGTCTTAGAGGCTGACTGTCCAAATAAACTTGATGTTTTACAAGGAAAGATACATTCCATTAATCAAAGTATAGTTTGTATACCAAATAGAATGATCATTGAGATAAAGTCAAGGACAGATAAAAAAGATAGTGAAGAATTGGATGCAGTGATTAAATGATGAAGACGAAAGATTTTATTTATATTGCTTTATTCACTGTATTTGCAGTGGTTTTAAGCATCATAGAAAACTTCATACCGCTATCGTTTAGCATACCAGGATTAAGGATAGGTCTTGCAAACATCGCAGTTCTTGCAGTTTTGTATCTATACTCTTTTAAATACGGCTTATTTATAATAATCATAAAGAATATTTTAGTTTTTCTTCAATTTGGCAATATCATCGCCTTTTTGATGTCAATGAGTGGAGGCATATTAAGCGTTATATTTATGTATATATTTAAGCGATACTTAAATAAGTATTTTAGCATTTATGGTGTGAGCGCTGTTGGAGCTTTTTTTCACAATTTTGGACAAATATTATGCGCATCAATAATATTATCAAATAAGATTATTTTTGCATATTTACCAATACTAGTCATCATAGGAACATTTGCATCTATAGTAATTGCTAAAATTGCAGAGCTTTTTATCAATAGATTTAAAAATATAAGAGGGTTTATCAATGAATAATATAGAAGAGAAAAAAATAATGATGCAAGACATTAAGCTTGATGACAGACCAAGGGAAAAACTTATCAGCCGTGGTAGAGAAGCACTTGAACTTGCCGAAATCTTAGCTATAATCATAGGCACAGGCACAACAAACAGTAGCGCAATTGATTTATCTAAAGAGATTTTAAAAAGGTTTAACAATTTAAATGGCTATGCATCTTTAAAGGTAGAGGACTTAACTGAAATTAGCGGTATTGGAAAGGCTAAGGCCTGCCAAATTATAGCTGCGCTTGAACTTGCAAGGAGACTGACTGGTCCATCAAGTTTATATGAGGCTGAAAGTCTAAACGATCCAAAAAAAGTTTATAGAGCATATAGAAATGAGTTTATGAATGAACCTCAAGAAAAATTTATAGTTCTTGCTCTTGATACAAAACTTAAACTTATTAAAATAATTGAAGTTTCAAAAGGCACAGTAAACTCAACTCAAGTGCATCCAAGAGATGTATTTAGAGATTTAGTTAAGTGCAATGCAAGTAGCTGCATACTTATTCATAACCACCCAAGTGGTGATTCGAGCCCATCACACGAGGATAAACTGCTAACGAATAGGCTAGTAGAGTGCTCGAAAATTATTGGCATATCTATTTTAGATCATTTAATTATTGGAGATACTTTCTTTAGTTTTAAAGAACATAATCTCATGGAGTGATATAATGAATTTTATTAAAAAACATAAAGTAATTTTAACAATTTTAGTTTTACTATTAGCCATAGTTCTTATTATTGCTATAAATAATAAGAAAAAATCACTTAATAGTGTTGAGTCTGCGCCTAGTGATATCATGTCTAAGATATCATCGTTTTTCTATGGCGGCGCGAACAGAATTTCTAACGGTTTTAAAGGTTTATTTTCGAAAGATGATTCAAAGAGCAAGATAAAAGAGCTTGAAGAAAAAGTAAGTATACTTGAGGATAAGAACAGAGAGCTCGAAACTGTGATTATGAAGTCATCATATCTTAAAAAAGAATACAATTTATTACAAAATACAAAATACGATTTAACGAAGGCCAAGATAGCGTCCATGGATCCTGATGAATGGTACAAGAGATTTACCATAAACAAGGGGAAAAAAGATGGTGTTAAAGACGGCGATATAGTTATAGGCGCTTCTGAAATACAAAACAACGTATACATCGAAGGACTCTTGGGTAAAATCACAGACGCATCAAAGGATTCATCAAGAGTTATTTCTCTTAATGATGATAAGTTTAAAGTAAGTTTTAATATACTTAGAAACAATGAATCAGGCGTTATGGGCGGAACTTTCGATTCTAAGATTGAAGGTTATATGTTTGATTCAAATGCCGATGTTTTAGTTGGCGACAAGCTTATAACATCAAGTTCATCAGATGAGTACCCACCAAACATTTATTTAGGGGAAGTAGTTGAAGTTATAAACGATGAATCAAATTTAAAGAAGCTTATAAAGGTAAAGGCGGCAGTAGATATAAAAGATGTTTCAAATGTATTTATAATTAAAAGGTAATGAGATGAAAGTTTTAGCATTTTTAATTTTTTTATTTATAAACTATATTTTAAAAGCAGCCATATTACCAAACTTTTTGCCAATTAATTTTATATTTAACATGACGCTTTGCTTAGTCGTGTCGCTTGCATTATTAGCAAAGAGCAGAGAAGGCTTAATTTGGACCATAGTTGTAGCAATTTTAAATGATTTACTTGCTCATGAGGTTTTGTATTTAAATTTATTTTTATTTACAATAATTTATTTAATAATATATTTTATTAGAGATAACATTAACATGGAAAATTTATTAAGTATAGCGATAGTAAACATAGTAGTGTATTTATTTTATATAATATTCTCATACATACTATTAAGTTTTATGGGTGTAGACATTATTATTTCGCATCTTGCTAAAAATATCTTTTCTATAAAGATAGTTTTTGTAGCGCTATATGGAGTGCTAAGCTATCTAATATCAAAGAGGATATTTAGATATAAAAATTATGACATCTAGGTGATATCATGAATAATCTTGAAAAGAATAAGAGATATACATTTATAAATTTTGTGATTATAGTTATTTTGAGCATTTTAGTATTAAAGCTTGCTCATTTAACTTTAGTTGAAGGCGATCACTACAGGTATATTTCTGACAATTCTAAAATTAGAACGATAACTGTTACAGCTCCGAGAGGCGAGATTAGAGACAGGTACGGAAGGTTAATAGCTGGCAATCTTCCTTCTTTTACTGTGCAAATTTTTAAGGATGATATGCTAAACTTAGAGGCTGAAGATAGAAATAAAGCTCTTCTTGAGCTAGCAACAAGTCTTGAGGAGGATGGAGTAATATATCAAAACGACTTTCCTATAGATTTTAATTATTTTGCTTACAGGGATGATGCTGACTATATCAGCAAAGACAAGTCACCTATAAAAACTGTGATAGATTTTATAAAAAATAAAGATGTTTTAGATAGCTGTTTAGACATGTACATGACTTTTAATAATGATGAGAAGAGTTACGATGTAAGACTTGCTAATAGAGCATTATATGCGATAAAATCAAAATTTGTTGACTTTCCAGTTGAATATAAAAATACTGGAGAAAAATATGAATTCGTAGCAAATGATAAATTTCTTGATTTTAAGCAAAAGAACGAATTTAACGAAGGACTAAGCCCAAGAGGGCTAGTTACTGAGATCATAGTTAGTGATGACACAATTCTTAATAGAATACTATCTCATCCTATGATTAGAAAGCTTGTTTATGAAAAATTTAAAGATAATGGTCTTGAAAAAATTGCGCTTAAGGACTGTGTAAACACATTTTATGAGTCATATCTTGAGCAAAAAAGAGCACTTATGAAGCAGTATCCAAATTTTATTACTTATGACACAAGTGCTAAAGACGATTTTATCAATATTTTCAAAAACACATCACTAAAGAATATGCTGGGAAAAGCATATAAGAACGAAGACGATGAAATTATTGCTCCAGGAAAGATTTTGATCGACCTAATCAGATCTAAGAATATTGAAACAAAGGTTGAGGCTATAATTAATCCGGATAGCTTAGATGTTTTATATAGATATAAAGACGAAAAATTTGATTCAGATACACCAGCTATTGACGAACTTATTAAAGAAGCGGATAATAAGGAAATTATGGATCAGTTTATTAGTAATAATAAAATTAGGCCATATGCTCAAAAATGCTTACTCGAAGATGAAGTACAAACAAGGATTTCTATAGCAGGTGATTTTGAGTATGTGGATTTAATTCAGTACAGGACATTCTTGGAGAGAATTTTCAAGTTTAAAGACAAATTCGAAGACAAAACTCCAGAAGAAACACTTCGTAAAGCTATGGAAAAATACAGCATTGACGAGGATTATGCTCGCTATGAAGCAAAGACCCTTCTTAGCATATATGAGTTATTTTTAAAGCAAGGTCAACTTGCTTATCAACCGATAAAATTTGCTTATGGCATTAAACCACAAACGGTTGCTAAAATCGAAGAAAAATTATATTTAAATACAGGTATAAATATTTCTATCGAGCCAATTAGGTATTACCCGATGGGCTCAGTTATGTGCCACGTTATAGGCTCTTTAGGAAAGATATCAACCGATGCCGAAATTGAAAAATATATAAATCAAAAGAAATATTTACCTGACTCAATCATTGGTAAAACTGGTATTGAAGAATCTTATGAAGATGTACTCAAAGGTAAAGACGGCGAGATGGTTGTCGAAGTCGATAGAATTGGTAACAAAACTAGAGTTATTTCAGAGACAAAACCTGAAAGAGGCAATACCATCTATCTAAGCATTGACGCTGAATTACAAAAGAAGTGTGAGAAACTTCTAGAGAGAACAATAAAGACTATACCAAGAAGCGGCACCTTCGCTAGTAAGTATGGCGATTTCAAGATGGAGTGGGACAGAAAAAGAAAGAGAACTTATGATAATACAAGCTCTGGATCCATCGTTTTAAATAATCCAAACACAGGTGAAGTATTGACTATGGCAAGCTATCCTGGATACAATCTAAATTTATTTGCAACAGGTATTAGCAAAAGCGATTGGGACAGCTTGGGCCCTATAGAAGTTAAAAACCCATTAGCAGCAAGACCGCTACTAAATGTAGCGACACAAACTGCGGTGCAACCGGGTTCTATATTTAAGATGTGTACTGGACTTGCGGCACTTGAGAAAGGTCTTAGCCCTCAGACAAAAATTAGGGACATGGGATACGCAGAGCTTGGTACAAAGAAATTTAGATGCCTTTTATGGACTGATTATCACAGGACGCATGGCGATGTCAATTTAAGTGATGCTTTAAAAGTTTCTTGCAACTACTTTTTCTATTCTTTAGCAATGGGTGAGAACCAAAGATTAGGAAAGAAACTTGAAATAAAGCTATCAATTGATGATATTGTTGATATGGCGAAAAGATTTGGCCTTAATGACAAAACAGGTATTGAGATTAACGTTCCAAACGAATTTTCTGGCGGCGTTCCAAATCCTGAAAAGAAATTACAAAACATGAGATTTTATTTAAGAAACTATTTGAATGACAATCTTGCAAATTATGTGAAAAATGGCGTTAGATACGATGAAGTTTTTAGAGACAAGGCGATAAATGAAATATTATCTTGGCTTGAAGAGGGACCAAACATGACAAGAAATCAAGTTATTGAAGAGCTTGATAAGCTTGGCTTTGATACAGAAAAGAAGCTTCATGGCAAGCGTGAAGGCTTAGCTGATATAATTAAGTACACTTATTTA